>ENA-OQCU01000736-OQCU01000736.1-human-gut-metagenome-genome-assembly--contig:-NODE-736-length-13587-cov-2.933507_pt1 | contig 13587 bp, 18 predicted proteins | sample MGYA00242504_ERZ504590 | MGnify/ENA primary metagenome ERZ504590 (study PRJEB26092, sample SAMD00036318) | human gut metagenome | host: Homo sapiens | study: EMG produced TPA metagenomics assembly of... | reverse complement strand
ATTGATAAAAACACAGGGGAATATAGGGATTTGGTTGTTTATTCAATTACTACAAATGATAAATAAGCAACATGTTTATCGGGAGGAGAGTGTACGCTAATGAAAAATGAATTTTTAGAAGCATTAGGAAGCAATAATGCGAATAATAACACAGATTTATCATTGTATAGTAGATTTGTTGGAAATTTGGTCGTTTACAATGACTACATATGATGAAGAGGGGAAGATTGAAGATACAAAAGAAGGTGAGTGGCTTTTTTCATATGTCATGGATGGGTATGGAATTCAAGATGTCTTCATTTGTCCCAAAAGAGGAGAATGGACAGAGGAAGATACTTTATACGGAGATTATGGAACAACAATACGAGTTCCAATGATAGATAATTCAAAAAAGTGGAATATAGTGTACGTTTCCAAATGGAGTGTTGATAGGTTAATCGCCGAAGAATTGGAGAATGATATTATACAAACAGGGATTAATAAAGATGCGAATGATACAACTATATGGCAATGGAATTTCAAAAATATTGAGAAGGATACATTTAGTTGGGAAAGTATCTATTCAAAAGATTGTGGAAAGACGTGGAAATATGCAACAAAGGTAGAAGCTAAAAGAGAAATGTAAATTAAATGATTTGAATAATAAATGTATTCTAAACTGTACCTAATATGTTTTCTGCCACAAAAGGTGCAAAATGGGGTAGGAAATGAAGTGATGGGGTAGAATATGTAATTGACATAGCGGTCTGAATGGCATATTATTCATACAAAGGTCTCCATTCACCTTATGGTTTTGAACTATAGAAGAGATGAACATTAAAGAAATTATTATGTTATAGTTTGGACTGGTCGAAAGACCTGAAAAACTCAGGAGGAACACAATGGTTAAACACATTATTTTATGGACACTCAAGGATGAGTACACAGAGGCACAGAAGAAGGAAATACGTGCCGGCATAAAGGAAGGCTTAGAGGGACTTAAAAGGGGACAGATTCCGGGAATGATCGACATTTCAGTACGCACAGATTATCTTCCGACATCTACAGTAGATGTGATGCTTGATACTACATTTGAGGATGCTGATGCACTTGCAGCGTATGCAAAGAATCCTAAGCATGTTGCAGTGGCGGATACCAGGGTGAGACCATTTACTGCAAATAGGGCATGTATGGATTTCGAGGTGTAATAAGCGGGAAATTAGTGTATTTGACTATAAATCATTTCCGAAATTAGGCGATATGTCAAAAATGACGAATATTGTCAAATTATCATTGAAATAGTACTATGGTAATGATATAATAATCTTACTGTATAGAACGAAACCTAAATGAGAAAGGGAGAATTACATATGGGTGAGGAAGCTAAAAGTCAAAATAATGGAAATGCCACTTCAGCAGAGATTGAAATATGGCTATAAGAAAGTATTGGATATGCTGCTTGTATCGGGAGGCATATCAATTGTTGCAGTTTTATTGGTTTATTTTGGTGCAAAGGGCTAATATCTTTGGTGCCGAGTCGGGAACAGTTGCTACATTTTTCCTGGTTATAGGACTGGCCAATGTAATAATAGTTGGAATTGTAGCTACAATGATTGCGAAAAAAATCAGTGATCAGGTTATTGATTCTGTGCTTGAGCCATTACAGCAGATTGAGGTAGTGGCAGGAGAGCTTGTTAATGGAAATCTTCACAGCAATCTGGAGTATCATTCAGATGATGAGGTTGGCAAACTTGCACATGACCTTAGAAAGTCTATCAGGACACTTGGCACATATATTGATGATATCGATCAGACTATGAGACAGTTTGCAGATGGCAATTTCAACTTTAAGCCACAGGTGGAGTGGAAAGGCGATTTTGTAGGAATTAAAGAATCAATTGTTGCTTTCGAGGAGAGCATGTCAGATACAGTAAGTGGTATCCAAAGAGCGGCAAATGAGGTTTCAAATGGTGCTGAGCAGGTAGCTGCCAGCTCAAGTGATCTGGCGCAGGGCGCAACAGACCAGGCCGCTGTTGTTGAGGAGCTTACAGCCACACTTGCTTCTGTAGCGGATCAGGTAGCTGAGAATGCCGAGCATGCAAAGGAAATCAGCCAGAAGGTTGATGGACTCGGAACTGAGATTATGGATAGCAACGGACAGATGCATGAGATGGTTACATCCATGAATGAAATCAATGAGGCATCTCAGGAGATTGGTAAAATCATCGCAACAATCAATGAGATTGCATCACAGACAAACCTTCTTGCACTCAATGCTTCTATCGAGGCAGCCAGAGCAGGAGAGGCAGGAAAAGGCTTTGCAGTAGTTGCAGATCAGGTTACTGTACTTGCTGAGCAGAGTGCAAATGCTGCTAAGGAGTCAGCAGCTCTTATTGAGTCTTCGGTCAAGGCTGTTGAAAAAGGAATGGTTATTGCAGGCAAGACAGCATCACAGCTTGAGGAGGTTGCAGGCAATTCCAAGACTATCACAGATGAGGTTAATGGAATCGCAGAGACACTTGAGACACAGACAGATGCTATCAAGCAGATTAATAATGGCGTAGAGCAGATTAACGATGTAGTTCAGACTAACTCAGCTTCTTCACAGGAGTGTGCAGCTGCAAGTCAGGAGATGAGCAGTGAGGCAGAGAGCTTAAATGAGCTTATAAGTCATCTGAGAGTCGCTGAGCAGTAAGCATATTATATTGAATAGAATTATTGATGGTCACAATCAGCAGTGATTTGACGGTAACCGGATGTTACTGTTAAGGCTGAGGTGTGAAGCAGCAATATTAATATCCCCACGTTTATTTCCATGTATATGGCGAAAAACGTGGGGATATGTTATTATATGAGTATGACATTAAAAGATAGAATACCAAAAAGAATTTTATAGCTTATTCCGCACGAAAAATATGGATGCATACATGCAGATAGTTGTTGCGTTATATGAGGAGAATAACGAGGTCTATGCATCACTGGGACTGACACGTGAGGAGTGTCAGATAATCATAGCGGATACCATATCAAAAACAGGCATTGTATGGCAGAATGATTATAATGAAGATGAGAGTGATAAAGATAGTGGCAGCATGGATAATCATGATGATTATAATCCTGATTCCGAAATTGATGTTATATATGACCAGGCCACTTTCGCATACACCCTGACACCATCAGCTATATTGGGCAGGCTTATAAACTGGGGCTGGATCAGGAGTGATTTTGATGAAAAGCTCAACACATATGTGATTGCATTTCCTCAGTACAGCCAGATGTATGCTGAGCTGTTTAAAAAGCTGCTTGTGGATGATGACAGCAGGGAGCGCGAGAGCATTTTGGCTGTTTACAGTGCGCTTTTTACATACTTTTCAGATCCGGAAAAAAATAATGATATTCTGAAAAATGCGTTGTATACGTCAAAAAATTCTTGGTCAGCTTTTATCAAATATGCAGGATGGTATGAGGGCATATTTTGATGAGCTGTCACGTATGAAGGATTTTATAGGTATACAGAAGGTACTGATTAAGGAAATTAATAACAGTGATAGCAGACGTTATGCCATCCTTACAACCACGGATAGCTTTTATCGTTACAAGGAGGCTGTAAAGGAGCTTATAAGCAAAATCCTTAATCAGAACGATGACAAAAGGGCTGAGCTTGAGGGAATTCTTTCGCAGACTACACCCGGTACGTTTGAGAGAAAAACGCTATGAGTACAGCGTGGAATACTGTGATAAGGCAAGTGAGCTTGTTTATAAGGTGGAGCATGAGTTTGACCTGATTGAGAGAAAGTACAACAAGCTTATTGAGCAGAAGACGATTTTGCAAAGAGGGCGCTTGCAAGGATACACTATATCCTGCAGGAAGGCGCAGATGACGAGGATAATATAGTAAAGCTCATTAACCTGATAGATAAGAGTGATAAAACAGATGAGATACTTGGGGCTCTTCGAAACAGAATGAAGTTCACCAGACAGTTTTATAATGTAACGGACGACAGTTTTCCGGGAAGAAGAGAGAGAGGAAGAAGTGAGTTTGTTCCGTTTGTTATTGACGATGCTTCGGCAGGCGAAGATGATATGGCAGATTTTGTGCCAAAGCCATTGTATACCAAAAAGGAGCTTCAAAGCTTCAGAGATAAAAATATGCGTGATGGCATGTTTGTGACAGATGAACAGACTGTAGAATCCATGGAGGATCTGGAAAATGCTTCTGTTTTTATGGCATGGAGGAGACCAATGAGCGCATGGGTGAGGATACGGTGAGTCTGGATGGAGAGATAACAAAGAGTGATGGTGTAAGCTACTCAAGGCTTGTAATATCCAAATCGGACTCTAAACGAGAAGCATAGAAAAGAGAGCAATGTATGTTTGAATATATGGAGAATGTTTCGCCAAATGAGGCAGAAAATATTAGAAAAACTATTCAGGATCTGTTGAGGCAGACCTGTATTTTGCAAATGAAGTGTGACCCCGTTACATTGATTCAAAGAGACAATCCAAGGTATCAGGTGTGTCTTAGAAACAGAGAGTTTATCTCTGATTATCTGGCTGTGCTTGACTGTGAGCTGGTTCATGACCAGCAGGAGCATCTTTTCAGGATAACGGGTGATGGTGTCATGCTCGAGAAGATGACTCTTCTTACTGCAAGGATTGTCATTATAATGAAGATGATATACAGGGATAAAATCATGGGCGAGGGGCTTAATGCGACAACAACGAATCTGGCAGAGATTCGTGAGTATGGCAGAAATACCAATCTGATTACCAGAAAGCTCAATAATCAGGAATGGTCAGACGCTCTTTTGCTTATGAAAACACATCAGATGATTGAACTGCCGGGGGCTATTGCAAATCTGGAGGACAACACACCAATTTATATTTATGGCACAGTAAATATATTCTGCTCAGCCATGGATATAAATGAGCTTGTGCGCATGTACAGTGATGAGGTGGAGCTGATTAAGTATGATAACGAGTCGGCTGCAACACTTGAAGCTGCCGGATTGAATACAGAAGGCAGTTCTGTAAAACATACCCATGAATTTGCCAAGAACAGTGAAATGGAGGAGTTACCAATTGAGTCAGTCTAAGAAGATATTTACCAGAATGTGTCTAAACAACTGGGGCGGAATAAATCACAAGGTTTTGCAATTTAATGAGTATGTCAATTTGTTCAGTGGTAAGAGTGGCTCGGGAAAATCAACCGTCATGGATGCGATTCAGGTAATTCTCTACGGCAGCTTCAGCCCCACCTTCTTGAACAAGGCTGCAGATGATGCAAAAAACAGGAGAAGTGTTCTGAGCTATTTGAGGGGTGAGCAGAAGGATGGCTCCGCAAATCGTGGCGATTGTGATTTTTGTTCGGTCATAGCGCTTGAGATAGAGGATACAGGCAGTCATACGTTTACATGTATAGGAATAGCATTTGAGGTACGAAAAAACGATTCTGAGATTAAGAGATTTGTGTACTTCAGTCATTCGGGCAGGATGCCGGAGCTTTCATATGTGACAGCGGACGGCTTTTGCTATTCAAATAATGATATTAAAAAGCTTGTAAATACTCGCTCACAGTCAGCTGACAGACGCGCCAGAGGGGATGTAAACCGTATTTACGCATCGAAGGAGGCATACCTTGGCACATTATATGATGTGATTTTAGGATATATTGACCCCAATCGTTTTATCACAATGGAAAAAAGTGCTATTGCACTCAGAATGACAAATGGAACAGGCCAGTTTATACGTGATTATATGTTTCCAAAGAGTGACTCGGGCACGATAGAGACTATCAGTGAGCAGCTCGATGCATACAGACAAATCAGGGAAAAAATAGAGGATATGCGCAAGCGTATTGAGCTTCTTAAGGAAATAAAGGAGTCAGGGCAGGAACTGGTAAATATTCAAAGCGATATTGTCATGGCAGAGACAATGATCAGGTGCATAGATATCGAGGATATGCGTGCAAAGATTCAGGCAGCTGAGGATGATAAAAAGCGTATCGAAGAAGAACAGGACAGGCTTTCAGAAAAGGCAGAGGATATAGCCGGGCAGCAGGCAGATCTGCAGCAGGAGTATATCCAGGTATGTGCAGATTTGAAATCGAGCGACTTAGGAAGCAAAAAGGATCAGCTTAGGGAGCTTGAGAAGAGAAGTCTCATGCTTACCGACAACAGCCGTCAGTGGATTAAAATCACAAACGGACTAAAGGCCTGGGATGAGGATGAGGTCATCACAGATTATGTGAGCAATGCAGTTTTAAACCTCATTGAAGAGATTGTGGATGGCGATGTCACAGAGGCAAAATGTCAGGAGCTTCATCTAAAGCTTGAGTCTATAAAGAAGGATATCGAGGATGAGCTCGAGGACAATACTTCGCAGAAAAATGATATAACAAAAGAGCTTAAAGAGAAAAAACGTCTGGTCGATGATATGAAGAACAACCGCAAGTCGTACAGTGAGAGCCTGCGTTCGGCACGAGCTGCGCTGCAGAGAGACTTAAGTGATAGATTTGGCGAGCCTGTGAAGGTACAGGTATTTGCGGATATGTTTGATGTACAGGACGAGGAATGGAAGAATGCCATAGAAGGACGTATGGGCAGGCTCAAGTTCTCACTTATCACAGAGCCGCGTTATGCGCATACTGCTGCTGTTATTTTCAGGGACATGAAGCAGTTTGAGGATGTCGACCTCATCAATTCCAAGGCTATCATGGACAGTGAACCAAAGGCCATGGATGGTTCGCTTTATGAAGCAGTGGATACAAAGGAAAAGTATGTAGATGTCTGCCTGAAAAGATATCTGGGACATATTATAAAGTGCAGGAGTGTTGACGAGCTTGAGCAGGTACGAGATGGAGTTACACCGGACTGCTACTCATACAGCAACTTTATTTTCAGACATCTGAAGAAGCGCGATTATACTACAAATGCATGCATCGGAGGCAGGGTATCCAAGGCAAGACTTGCTGAGTATGAGGCAGATGTGGAGAGGCTTGAGAAGGACCAGATACAGCTTATGGGTATTATTTCAAGTCTCAAGGCACAGAGAGATTTTGAGTGCTTAAAGGGGGAGCCGGAGTATTTTGTGGGCCTTTCTGAGGCGTCAGATGAGCTTAAAGCAGTTAATTCGCAGAAAAATGAGCTCGAAGAGATTATTAGGACAATGGAGAATGGGCAGTACAAGGAGCTAAAGGAGAAAAAGAGGCTTCTTGAGAAAAACATCGATGCACTTAAGAGTGCTTTTTCACTGAATCAGCAGCAGATAAATGAAAAGATAAGCCAGCATGAGAAAATCATAGGTGCAAACGAACAGCGAAGAGCACAGCTGGAAGATATGTTACAGGGCTATGTTGCCAGGGAGGAGCTTGAGAAGCAGGTGCAGGATATGCTGCAGCATAGCTCAGGAGCATCGGTCAAGAGCAAACAGCGTGAGAAGCTTATTGAGCTGCAAGGCGCAGACGGAAATGGTGGCAGGCAGCAGTCGTGTGTGGAGACGTTGCAGACTGCCCGCTACAGGTATATAAAGGAGTTTCCGTCAGGTCAGTTCAGCGGAGCCGAGAAGTCAAATAAGGCATATGAGGAGCTGCTGGAGAAGTACGAGAAGGATTATGAGCCGGAATATGAGAGTGAGTTTGAGGAGCAGTGCAAGGTGATCTACAAAAGTCTCAGAGAGAATGTCATCGGTACAATCCACGGTGATATCAAGGCTGCAAAGCGCCATGCCTATGAGATAAACAGGCTTCTCAGGGAGACTAATTTCTCAGACAGTACCTATCAGATTAAGATAGAGCCGGCAAAGAACGAAAACGGTCAGTTCTATGATATGCTTATGGCGGAAGAACTGGACAGTAAAAATCCGGATAATGGCGGAATAGTTGGACAGATAAGCTTTGGTGAGGATGATTTTTATAAGAAATATGAGCAGAAAATTAAACTTTTGACAGACAAGTTCATGCCTCCAAGGGATGAGGATGAGCATCTGCGAATGCAGAAGCGCAAGGAAATGGAGCAGTATGCGGATTACCGCAATTATCTGTCATTCAGCATGTATGAGCAGGTTACAGACGAAAACGGCCGTGTCATCAGGGAAAACTTTGTAGATGACATGGCAGGACGTGATTCGGGCGGCGAGGGACAGAACCCTAAGTATGTTGCGCTTCTTGCGGGCTTTGCGATGCTTTATATGCAGCAGAGCAATCGTGATTCAAAGATTAAGCTGGTGCTTTTGGATGAGGCATTTTCCAAGATGGATCAGGAGCGAAGTGCGGTATGTCTCAAGTATGCAAGGAAGATGGATTTGCAGCTGATTGTCTGTGTACCGGATGAACGTCTGCAGTCGCTTATCCGAAATGTGGACTGTGTCTATGGCTTCAGGCGGCATAATAATCAGATTTCTATGATGCATATAGACAAGGGCGATTATCTGAAATTGATGGAGGGATAGATATGGCATATTATATAGCAGAAGGTGCCATTGTTAAGGGTCAGGTGACAATGGCTGACGGAGCAAGCGTATGGTATAATGCAACAGTAAGAGGCGATTCAGAACCGATAGAAATCGGCAGAAATTCGAATATACAGGACAATGCGGTGGTACATGTGGACTTAAGCCACAGTGTCATAATCGGTGACAAATGTGACAATAGGACACAGCGCAATTGTTCATGGGTGTACTATAGGTGATAATACACTCATCGGCATGGGTGCCATCGTGTTTAAATGGAGCAAGGATTGGTAAAAAACTGCATAATAGGTGCGGGTGCTCTTGTCACCAGGGCACCGATATTCCTGACGGAAGCCTTGCATTTGGTTCTCCGGCAAAGGTAGTCAGGGCACTGACCGCTGATGAGATAGAGGAGAATCATCGCAATGCCATGCATTATGTGGAGATTGCGAGGGAGTCGCTGAATTTAATATTGGGCAGATTATTACATAAACTTGCAAATGGGTGTAGCGGAATTTTACATGAAAAAAAATAAAATCGTAATCTGGGACATACAAAACAGGGAAGGTATAAAATTTATGAAAGCAAAAGAAAACAATACACAAAAGAAAAACCAAAAAGCTCTCATCAAAGGAGCTCTCATGGGTATTATATGATGTGGGAAAATTCCGCATACACACTGCTTGCGTGTGCGCTCATACCGATATGGTACAAAAGCCTTGCCGTTGGAGATGGTGCAGGGCAGATTTCATCTGACAGGGCAACCGCGTATTATGCGATGGCAATAGCTGTGATGACAGTTGTATCAGCACTTATCGGGCCTGTCTGTGGTGCGATAGCAGACCATATGCGCATCAAAAAGGCTATTTTTTCAACGACCGTAGTTGTAGGAGTGTCGGCATGTATACTTAACGGTTTTACACCTACATGGGTGCTGTTTCTTGTTATTTATGTGCTTACAAAGATATTTTACAATGCATCGCTGGTGTTTTATGACTCGATGCTTGTCGATGTGACGACAAAGGATAGAATGGACGAGGTGTCTTCCTACGGCTATGCCTGGGGATATCTGGGCTCGTGTGTGCCGTTTCTTGTTTCGCTTGCAGCGTACATCTGTGGACCGGATATGCTTGGATACATATCAAACCGCCTGTCGATGATAATAGGCTTTGCGGTTACAGGAATTTGGTGGTTTGTTGTTACAATTCCATTGTTTAAGAGCTATAAACAAGTGAATTATGTATCGGATGCAGCAGACAAAGATATTCATAAGAATTTTGAAAATGATGTATTTATAAGGGACAATATCAAAGAGAAAAGCAAAACAAACAAAAATCCGGGAGTCCTAAGACTTATAGCTGACGCATTTGCACAGATTTTTGGAACAATCAAAAAATAGCTACAAAAGATAAAAAAGTAGGACTGTTTTTGGTTGCTTTTTTCCTTTACATAGATGGTGTAGGTACTATAATAGATAATTGCATAAACATAGGAACTGATTTAAAGCTCGATTCAGTGGGACAGGTAGTGTTTTTTACTTTTTACACAGATAGTGGCATGCATCGGTTCACTTGCTTTTTTGGAAGACTGTCACAGACATACAAAACTACAACGCTTTTGTATGTATGCATTGCGGGATATTTTGCAGTTTGTCTATATGCACTTACACTGCATGATCTGATTGGCTTTGGAATCATGGCATTTGGTGTGGGATGCTTTCAGGGCTCATTGCAGGCGCTGTCACGCTCATATTTTTCAAATGATTATTCCTCCTGAGAACTCGGGAGAGTATTTCGGAATCTATGATATTTTTGCAAAGGGAGCTTCGTTTTTAGGCTCGCTTGTCATAGCGGCAGTAAAGCTTGCGGGCGGCACGATAAATGTGGCGGTTGCAACTATGGCAATATTCTTTGCAGTGGGATTTGTATTTTTAAGGCTTGCAGACAGATATGATGCACCGAGGCGTGAAAATAACTAAAATAAAAAGTAACGAAAGAAGGCTTAAAGCATGATAAACACAGAGGGAACAAAGGTCTGGGCACACAGAGGAGCATCCGGATATGCACCGGAGAACACACTTGAGGCATTCAAGAAGGCAGAAAAGATGAAGGCTGACGGCGTGGAGCTTGATGTGCAGCTCACAAAGGATGGAGAGCTTGTGGTCATACACGATGAGACCGTGGACAGAGTGAGTGGAGAGAAAGGCTTTGTAAAGGACTATACATTAAAGGAACTGAAGCGGCTCAATGTGTCAAAGCACATGCCGTCCTATGACAAGAAGACTCGTATTCCAACACTCGATGAGGTGTTTGACCTGCTCAAAAACACAGAGATGACCATAAATATCGAGCTCAAAAACGGTATCGTACAGTACAAAAATCTGGAGAAAAAGGTACTGGCGCTCGTGGAAGAGTATGATATGCTTGACAGAATCTGGTGCTCATCATTTAATCACGAGTCGATTGTGCGCATGAAAAAGCTTTGCCCTGATATGAGGTGCGGTCTGCTTTTTTCTGACATTATAGTAAATCCGGCAGAGTATGCAAGCGAGCTTCATGTGGATGCGCTTCATCCGGCAACCTACCATATGCAGGATGAAAACTACATTGACAAGGCGCACGGAAGAGGACTTAGAGCTCATGTATGGACTGTAAACGAAAAGCATGAGATGAAGGCACTTGTCAAGGCAGAAGCAGATGCAATTATCACAAATTATCCGGATATTGCCGTAGAAATAGTAAAAATGCCTAGAAGATATATAAAAATGCACAGGAATCTATTTATGTAAAGTTGAGTAAAGAATTGTAAAGTTTTACCTTAATTTTACATAACTGCGTTTTGGACTTTACATTAGCTTGATATTATTAACTTGTTGAATAGTTATTGATTAATTTTAATCATTTATCATGCTAATGGAGAAATCATGTTGAAAAAGGAAATTACTAAAGAAAGCGGCCGTCATAGGAATGATGGCAACAATGATAACAGGCTGTTCACAAGAGGTACAAACTACCCATGTGGATGGCCTTAATTCGTTGGGAAAAATTGAGGTTGTTTCGCGAGAAGAGGAATCCGGAACGAGAAATGCCTTTAGCAGAAAAAGACAGGGATTTTGGATGAGACAACCGGAAAGGATAAGGCTACAGACCAAAGCATTGTAGCAGATAGCAATGAAACAGCATATGAAAAGACCGCAGAGGACAAAAATGCTATCGCATATGTGTCATCGGGTGTGGAGCTTGATGATAACAAGGTAAAGACAGTCACCATATATGGCAACGATCTTACAAGGTCATTTTATTTGGCTTACAAGGGAGAGCTAAACGATGTTGAGGATGACTTTGTGCGTTACATATCAACGCAGGGACAGGAAGTGGTCAGTGAGAAGTATACTGCAGTTGCGAAGCCGGGCTCATTTCTGTCAGACAAGGCCGGCGGAGAGATTAAGATTGGCGGTTCTACATCAGCGACACCACTTGTAAAGGAACTGGCCGACAAATATATGGAGATAAATCCAAATGCTAAAATTACAGTTACAGAGACTGATTCAGGCAACGGACTGACAGGAGCGATGGAGGGAACATATGACATCGGAATGTCATCGCGTGAGCTTAAATCATATGAGAATGAGCTTCTCACGAAGGTTGAGATTGCGAAGGATGAGGTACATGTGATTGTAAATAAGGAAAATCCGATTGAGAGGATTTCGATAGAGCAGCTTGGAGAGATTTACACAGGAAAGTTAACCGAATGGGCACAGCTAAACGGCAAAGCGGAGGATAAGTAGATGAATGAAACGGTAAAATATATTTGGCCTGTTGGGAGGCCTGGCAGTATTTATATACGGCATGAACATGATGAGCGAATGCCTGCAGAAGGCAGCAGGAGAGAAGATGAAGGCAATTCTTGCGATGCTCACCAAAAACCCGGTGCTTGGAGTGCTTGCAGGAGCGCTTACTACAGCAGTGCTTCAAAGCAGCAGTGCTACAACAGTCATGGTAATCGGCTTTGTCAGCGCGGGACTTATGAGCTTACCGCAGGCAATTTCAATTATTTTAGGTGCTAACATCGGTACGACGATGACAGCACAGATTATCGCATTTAAGATATCTGACTATATTTATCTGATAATATTTGCAGGCTTCATATTAAGCTTTGTATGTAAAAAGGAAAAAGTAAAAAATATCGGACAGACAATATTTGCATTCGGTCTTTTATTCCTGGGAATTGAGACTATGGGAAGTGTTATGAAGCCGCTTGCTTCAAGCCCATTTTTTGTAGATATGATTGGAAAGGTAGCACATATTCCTGTACTGGGTGTTGCAGTTGGAGCACTCATGACACTTGTGGTGCAGAGTTCAAGTGCAACAATCGCAGTATTGCAGAACTTTGCATCTCAGGCAGGACCTGACGGAGTGACAAGCATCATAGGACTGGCAGGAGCTATCCCGATTCTCCTCGGTGACAATATCGGAACTACAATTACGGCAGTGCTTGCGTCAATCGGACAGTCAAAGGATGCCAGAAGAACAGCCTTTGCACACTGTGTATTCAATATATCCGGAGCAATTTTATTCCTTTTTCTTGTGAAACCATATGCTGCCCTGATACAGTTTATTTCACCAAAGGGAAATGAGGTGGATGTCATCTCAAGACAGATTGCAAATGCACATACAGGCTTTAACCTGACAATGACGCTTATCTGGATACCGCTTATCCCTGTAATGGTAAAGATAGTTATGAAGCTTGTGCCGGAAAAAACCAGCGTTACAGAGATTGCAATGGGTCAGCCAATGTACCTCGATACCAAGCTCATCAGCCAGCCGGTGGCCGCAATGCAGCTTGTTGCAAAGGAAACGCTCAGATGTGCTGATATTGTTGAAGAAATGTTTGTAAATTTGCATGAATGTATTGACAAAAACGGCAAAAATATCGAAAATGAACTTGAAGAGAGTGCACAGACATTACAGAAGCTTTATGTGTCAATAAACGACTATCTGGCTTCCATGTACTCAGAGGGTGTACTGACAGAGGAACAGGCATCACAGAGTGCGGGAGTGCTTTATGTACTGTGCGATATAGATAGAATTGGAATATTATTAAACGAAATAGTCAATACCATATCTGTGGAAAATAAGAGCAAGCACAAATATTCAAAGG
>ENA-OQCU01000735-OQCU01000735.1-human-gut-metagenome-genome-assembly--contig:-NODE-735-length-13595-cov-2.501485_pt1 | contig 13595 bp, 16 predicted proteins | sample MGYA00242504_ERZ504590 | MGnify/ENA primary metagenome ERZ504590 (study PRJEB26092, sample SAMD00036318) | human gut metagenome | host: Homo sapiens | study: EMG produced TPA metagenomics assembly of... | reverse complement strand
AGGAGGTCGTGCAGGCCGGCATGGATAACCTGATGAAGGGCCGTACGGTCTTCGTCATCGCCCACCGCCTGTCCACCGTGCGCAATTCCGATGTGATCATGGTGCTCGACCACGGCAACATCATCGAACGCGGCTCGCACGACGACCTCATCGCGCAACGTGGGGAGTACTACCAGCTCTATACCGGCGCGGTGGAACTGGAGTAGCCAAGGACTGCCTTCGGCAGACCGTCATGTTTCCTCGGCACTGTCGTGCCTCGGCGTCGCCTATGGGAAGTCCACCGGGCTTCCCGCTCAACGGCTCCGCAGCTAGTGGCTGATATTCCAGTCGCTGGCATTATCCGCGAAAGTCCCATCCGAACATGTCGGAATGGGACTTTCGTCGGGTGGGGGAGGAGTGGCCTTCCCTGCCCGGCACGATAATCGGGGGTGTGCGCCACGCCTCAGTTTGCCAGGTAGTTGGCGATCGCGCCGGCGGCGGCGTAGCCTTTGCGGTACATGAGTTCCAGTCCCTCGAAGGACTTGCTCAGCGTCGAAAGCCCGCACAGGTCATCGGGCGCGAGGATGAGCACGCGGCCGTCGCGCTTGTACTTCTTGGCCAAGGCAACCTCGTCGTTGTAGGTGGTGTATCGGTTCAGCAGTCGCTCAGCGGCGGCCGGATAGGAATGCCCGGAGGATTCGCGCCGGCGCGATGTCGCGCTTCTGCTCGCGCAGCACGTCCTTCGGCCTTGTCAGCACCAGCACGATGCGGTCATATCCGTCGTCAATGGCCTTCTGCACGGGGACCGGATCGACGATGCCACCGTCGAAGTACGGGACGCCGTCGATCACATACGGCTCGCAGGCCACGGGCACGGCCGACGAAGCCTTCATGATGTTGAAATCATCGTAATGCACGTCGGACTTGTCGAAATACTTCGCGGAACCGTCCAACGCATTGCACGCGATCACCGTGAACCCGGTGGGGTTCGCCGCGAACGCCTCATAATCCACCGGATATTCGCCGTCGTGATTGCTCAGCGTGCCGTATACGTAATCCAGATTCGCGAAATTGTGGTGCTTGACATAACTGTCGAAGCTGGCGTATTCCTTGCGGAAGGCGTATTCGGTGTAGAACTTGTGGTTGCGGCCGTGCTGGCCGGCGAGGAACGACACCATGTTGGCGCTGCCTGCGGAGACGCCATAGCAGTGGTCGAACGTGATGCCTTCCTCCTGGCAGCGGTCCATCACGCCGGCTCCGAATATCGCGCGGAAGCCTCCGCCGACATCGATCAGCGCCGTCCTGTACGAGGGTTTCGATTGTGCGGATACATCACTGCGCTGTGTGTCGGTGCGTTGCGATTCGACCGTCTCGGCTGCACCCGCGTCCCGTGCGCCCGTATCCGCGTGTGCCGTGGCCTTGTGACCGTTGTCCGTCGCCTTCACCGTCATCGTCGTCCCCTTTCGTAGTGTCGTCCAAGTGTACGCCCGTTATGCGGACAATCATGGTGTCTGCCTGGGTCGCCCGATCTAGCTGTGCAGCAGTTCTCGTGACAGCGCGGCGATGCGTTCGCCGCTATCGGAATTCGCGATCTCGACGCCGCCGTCCATCTCCTCGGGAGCAAGCTTCCCCAACGATTCCAGAACCATGCCCAGATGCCGGACCGTTCCGCGATTGCCGTCGATAATCGCGGTCGTCGACGGCAGCAGCTCACGGAAGTAGTCGCGGTAGAACACGAAATGCGTGCAGCCGAGCACCACCGAGTCGATGGACGGAAGGTCATAGCCGTCAAAATACCGGTGCAGGGTGCGCATCACCAGATCATGGTCGCAAAGCCTTCCGCTTTCGACGATTTCCACCAGATCGGGGCACGGCTGGGGCGAAATCATGTTGTTCGCCTTGAAACGGTCCATCAGTGCGGCGAACTTGTGCTCGCGCAGCGTCAGCGGCGTGGCCGCGACGATGACGTGCTGCGGCATGTGCCGTGCAGGCGCGGTCCCATCTCCCGCGGCAGTGTCGCCCCGATCGCAGGCGACCTTCAGCGCGGGCTCCATGCCGATGATCGGAATGTCGTAATGGTCGCGCAACGCGTTCACCGCCGCGGACGTGGCCGGTGTTGCAGGCGATGACCACCGCCTTGACCCCCTGCTCATGAACCTCTCCATGATGTCGAAGCTCAGCCGACGCACCTCCTGCCGGGGTCTTCGTGCCGTATGGCGCGTTCGCGGAATCCCCGAAATACAGGACCCGCTCGTGAGGCATGTCCTGCACGATCTGTCGCACCACCGAAATACCGCCCAAGCCGGAATCGAATACGCCGATCGGTGCCGTCGAAGTCATATCCCATCGCCTTTCCAACGTCTAGCGGCCAAGCCTTCCTGCCGGGAGGCCGTGTCATCGAACGCCCCCATACTATCGCACACCGTTATCCGGCGCATGCGTTTGCGGCTGCGGCGCACGATGTCGTCGCACGACCGCAAGTGCAGCAGTCGTGCAGCAACGCATCGGCTGTGCAGCCATGCATCGGACTCCCAGCCCATTCGCGGGCTGGGAGTACTCTGGCAGTCATGAGTATCCCGAAAAGCGTCACCAAGGCGCATGCGACCGGCAATGATTTCATCGCGTATCTGGATTCCGACGGCCGTTTCGAGCCGACCGCCGATGAGGTGCGGCAATTGTGCGACAGGCATTTCGGCATCGGCGCCGACGGCCTGCTCAGGCTCACGAAACCGCAGTACGTCGCCGATCTGAGCGAGGCGCAGGTCGCGGCGTGCGATGACGGAGACGCCGAGTGGTTCATGGACTATCGCAACGCCGACGGATCGCTCGCAGAGATGTGCGGCAACGGCACGAGGGCGATCACGCTGTTCGCCCAGCGGTGCGGCGTGGCGTCGACGCAGGTGGAGGAGCCGTTCCGCCTGGGAACGCGCGCCGGCGTCAAGACGCTGCGCCCGCTCGGCGACGTGGCGCCATACGGCAGGGATGTGTTCCGCGTGGACATGGGCTCATGGCGGCGCGGCGACCTTGACGCCTTCACGGTGACCATTCCCGGCACGCCGGGAGCCGTCCGCGGCACGTTCGTGGACATGGGCAATCCGCATGTGGTCTGCGTGATCGAAGACGCGATGTCCACGCTGCCAAGGGTCGAGGATCTGGATCTCGCGACCAAGCCGGAGGTCTCACCGGTGCTGGAATCCGACCAGAACGCGGAGTTCGTGCGCGTCGACGAGATCGACGCTGCCGCAGGGACGGGAGAGGCGACCATGCGCGTCAATGAGCGCGGTTGCGGCGAGACGCTGTCCTGCGGCACCGGTCTGTGCGCCACCGCGATCACGCTGCGCGCCAAAACCGGCGTAGATCACTGGGACATCACCGTGCGGGGAGGCACGGTGCGGGTGGACGTCACCGATGAAACCGTCGCGCTCACCGGTTCGGCCACTCTGGTCGCGGACGTGACGTTGATCTGATCGATCGAGGCTCTCAAAACTCGAAGATACAAAAAAGGGAACCACCATTTTCCAACAATGGCGGTTCCCTATCTTCGAGTTTTGAGAGCCTCGTTTTCGTATCAGGCGAAAATCGCCGGCCCATCCACGACGATAATCAGCACGATCAGCGCAATGATCCAGACCACGTCCACCATCAGATCGAAATTCAGCCGGTAGTACTTGCGCAGGCCGTTGGATTTCGCCGGCATCCGCTGCACGCTCACCGTAGCGTGCGACAGCGCCATGAACTGGATCGTCGTGGCGAACATCAGGCCCAGACACCACGGGCACAGGGCGCGGATCACGAACATCGATTGGGTGAACAGCCAGTAGGCGTACGCCAAGGCTGCGAGCCCGCTCAGCCATGTGCAAAGCGCGAACCAGCGCGGCACGACGACCTTGGACAGGCCTATCACCGCAATCGTGACGAACACGGATTCGGCGGCGATGCCGAAGAAGGCGTTCGGGAAGCTCAATCCGGCGAATTTGATGAACTCCGCCTGCCATGATTCCGCCACGGTCGAGCAGGAGACCACGGCATTCACGTCGCAGCCGAGCTTGACGCCGGGATTGCGGGCGAGCTGCAGCGTCTCCGCCGACAGCATGAGGGAGACGAACAATGCCGCCGCGGAGGCGGCCAACATGACCAGATACGTCCAGACCGCGCCATGACGCCAGCCGGTGAGCCCGGCGTCGACGCTGATGTCAGCCTGTTTGACTGCATCGCTGTTGTGAGTCATACATCATCCTTACGTTCGAGGAGACCGTGATGAGGGTGGCTGACAACGCGGCGATATCACGGTGGTTCTTAAATTTCCGCGGGGTTATGACGCTCCTTGTGCAATAACCGACAGCACACAGCTTACGATGGATACATGACTCGTTTAGCACTTGCCGCCGCGCCGCCGAAGTCGGGCTGGGACATCCACTGCCATACGGTGTATTCGGACGGGACGCAGACCCCGGCGTCCCTGGTCGAACTGAGCCGCCATATCGGCCTGCACGGGGCCTCGATCAGTGACCATGACACGACCAGCGGATGGGCGGATGCCGAGGCCGCGGCGCGCGAGGAGGGCATGCGCCTGCTGCGTGGCACGGAGATCACGGCGTGCGATGGGCCGGTGTCGGTGCACATGCTCGCGTATCAGTACAATCCCAACGACCGTCATACGTCGGACCTGTTCGCGCGCACACGTCAGGCGAGGCTGAAGCGAACCAAGGCCATGGTGGCGCGACTGGGCGAGGATTATCCGATCAGCTGGCAGTCCGTGCTGGAGCAGGTGCATGAGGGGGAGCAGACCACGATCGGACGTCCGCACATCGCCGATGCGCTGGTCGCCGCGGGCGTGTACCGCACGCGGTCCGAGGCGTTCGCCGACGCGGTGAGCGCCACATCGAAGTATTACATCCCCACGCCCTCCCCGACCACGCACGAGGTGCTCGCCGCCGTGGCCGCAGCCGGCGGCGTGGTGATCATCGCGCATCCGGGCGCGGTGAATCGCAACGTGACACTGCTGTCCGACAGCCAGATCGAGACGCTGATCGAAGAGGGGCTTGACGGGCTGGAGGTATGGCATCGGGACAATCCGCCGCAGCAGCGGGAACGGCTGTATGCCATCGCGCAGACGCATCAGCTGCTGGTCACCGGCGGATCGGACTGGCATGGCGCCGGCAAGCCGAACCATCTGGGCGAGAACCTGACTGATGACGAGACCGTGGCCGAGATCGTGCGGCGAGGGGCGATTCCGCTGGTCTGACACCGACCATCGACCCCGGCTGTAGAGAAAACACAAAACCCGGGAGCGGCCGCGGGGCGTTCAAACCCTCCGGTCGCTCCCGGTCGTCACTGTATATCCGGCCGACTCCCGCTTATGCACAAAGGCGGGAGAGGGGAGCCGGCTGAGCCCGGCGTTCGGTCAGAGCGCCCCGAAGCCCACGGCGTGCTTGGTCTCGGAGCCGATGAGCGCATATCCGAGCGCGTTCGCCGGCACGATGATGCGACGGCCCTTGTCGTCCGTCAGCTTGATCGGGGTTCCGGCCGACAGCGCCGATTCGATGGCCTCGGTGACGCTGGCCGCGTCCTCCTCGGTGCTGAAGGTGACGGGTCGCGCCACATTGGCGATGCCCAATTCGATGTCCATGTTTGCTCCTCTCGGGATGATGCGCTGTTGAAGGCGCTGGGTGGATGATGTGTCCGACGCCCGTTTGCGCCACGGGCTTTCAGTCGCATGCACGCGTGCCGATGAAAGCCATTGTGCATTGCTCCCATCGACGTGCGTGACGGTTTTCGCTGTAGGCTACTTGCCTTGCGATGACTGCAGCTCGGACTGGGCGTCGCGCATGGCGCGTTCCTCACGTTCGAGCAGCGGGATGACGATGGTCGGGGTGTCGCGCGCCGCCGACGCGCCGTCCTGTCGGTCCAGCGTCGCTTGGGACGGGCGTCTTCGATATGGGCGGCCGGCGTCGCGTTCGGCGTGCGGTCGTCGGTATCGTCCGTGTCGCCTGTGCCATCCGTGGCGCCTGTTGCGTCTGCATCGCCCGTGTCGTCGCTGTCCCCGCGGCTCAGCGTCATCGTTTCCGATGTCGTGCCCGCCGTTGCCGTGACATGTTCCGTCTCAGCGCTGTACCAAATTCCCATGGTCTGCGGATCGAACTCCCCGGCCGCCTTGATGTCCGCGGAACCGGTGCGGTCGGTCTCGTCGGTGTTGTCGTTCGGGTCGGCGATGTCGTCGGGCACACGCGCTCCGGCCTGTGTCGCGGCCGCGGCCTTGCGCCGGTCGGCGTCATTGAGCAGCGTGCCGACGGTGATGGTCGATGGCGGCTTGGACGACTGGGCACCCGACGTCGTCGCGGGCGCGGTCTTACGCGTGAATGCGCCGAGCTGGTGGGCCAGCCGCTCCACCTGCGCCTTGAACTGGATGATTTTCTGACTATCGGCCCGGTTCAACGCATCGATGAACTCGCCGACCTGCTCCATTTGCAGCCACAGGTTCGCGCGCAGCATGATCAGATCGTCCAGACGAGAACCCATCATGCGGCCATACGCCGCAAGCACCGCATTGCGGTGATCTTCGTCAAGCTTGCCGAAAATCCACGCGAGATCGCGTGCCGGATCGTTGACCTGCATGTTCTGCCAGTTCGTTACCGCGGTGATGGTCGCGCCGGAAAACAGCACGTCGCCATCCGAGAACCCGCCATGCACCGGGCAGGTGACGAACGACCACAGGCCCCTCCGTCTCGATGATCCGGCCCCAGCTCGACGTGATTTCCGGCGGCACATGGCCCGCCTGCCGCAGCCGCTTGATCCAGGCGGTCAGCTGGGCGCGAATCTGCCCGGTGGAGAATACCGGATACGATTCGGCCTGCAGGAAATTCGGCCGCAGCCGGTGAATGGCGCCGATGGCCGTGCCCATCGCCGCGCAATCATCCAAAGTAAGCCAGATCGAGGGGTCTTGCGACGCCATCGTTGTGCGCCGCCACCATCACGGTCGCGCCGCCGGTGAGCGTGCTTTCTCCTTGCCGTCAACGAATGCAAGCACCGTATCCAGGGCGAATCCGAGACCGCCCGGATCCTTGGCGCGCTCCAGCGTCCTGGCGGCCTGCACGCGCCCGGTCAGGCGCTTGCGGCCGTTTTCGGTGTCGCATGCGTATATGTCATACATCCTGCCTGCGGCATCCTGCAGCACGGCCTGATCGATGCCCGCGGCGTCGTCGGTGTCGTTGGCCCGTTCGCTGTCTCGCACGCCGGCCATGACGATGCTGGGCATCGCCGCCGAGGCGAGTGCCGCCAACATAAGCTTGCTTCGTTGAGTCACACTCCCACACTAATACAATGTCGCGCCTCGCGGGAGGCAATTGGCCGTATGACTCGCGGAAAATCACGGTTTGCCCACTATGCTGGCAGCGCATCGGCCGGGCATGCGCCACAATGGAGGATATGAGTGCATCGAGCGAGACGATTCTTGAGGGGCTGGACGATGCGCAGATGTCGGCCGTTACCGCGTTGGACGGCCCGGTGCGCATCATCGCGGGGGCCGGAGCGGGCAAGACCCGCACGGTGACCCGTCGCATCGCCTATGCGTGCGCGCGGGGGGATTGGGATGCCCGCAAGGTGCTCGCCGTGACGTTCTCGGTGAAGGCGGCCGCGGAGATGCGCGCGCGGCTGCAGACGCTGGGGGTCGGCGACGACGTGACCGCTGCGACGTTCCATTCTGCGGCATTGCAGCAGCTGAGGCGTGTGTGGGACGACATCTTCGAGACGCCGCTGCCGCACGTGACCTCCGACCAGCGCGAGAACGTGGAGAGGGCGATCAGACGGGTCACCAATGCCGCGGACATCGATGCGCAGCAGGTGCGTGACGTCAGGGCGGAGATCAACTGGACGAAGGTGTCGCTGGTGGCGCCCGACGACTATCCGCGCGTGTGCTCGGCGACGCGCCGTCAGCCGCCGGCGGAGCTCGATCCGCAGCGTTTCGCCGACGTCATCACGGCGTACGAGTGGGAGAAGACGGTCCGCGGACAGATCGATTTCGATGACATTCTGCTGCTCGTGTGCCATGTCATGGATGATTACGAGGAGTTGGCCGCCTCGATCCGCTCGTCGATTGGCTGGCTGACGGTCGACGAGTATCAGGACGTGTCGCCGTTGCAGCATCGGCTGATGACGCTGTGGCTCGGAAACAACCGCAACGTGTGCGTGGTCGGCGATCCGGCGCAGACGATCTACTCGTTCGCCGGGGCGAGCAGCTATGACCTGCTGCATTTCGCGGACGAGTTCCGCCCGCTGGCCGCCGACGTCACTCTGAACACGGATTACCGCTCGACGCCGCAGGTGGTGCGGTATGCGAACCGGGTGCTGGCCGCCGCGCCAGAACGGGAACAGTATCTGGTGCTGCGTTCGGCGCGTTCGGGCGGGCCGCGCGTGGGCCACACATGCTATGACACCGATGAGGAGGAGGCGCGGGGCATCGCCGCGCGGATAGCGCGTCTGGTCGCCGGCTGTGTGGATCCCGGCGATTGCGCGGTGCTGACGCGCATCAACGCGCAGCAGCCCGCGATCTGCGCCGCGCTTCGGGCCGAGGGATTGCGATACCGGGTGAGGCGTGACTCCGGATGGCAGAACTCGGCGCTCGCGGATGATGCGCAGAGCCGTCTGGCCCTGCTGGAGGCCAAGGGATTGAGCGCTGCGGCCTCATCGGTGACCGTTTCGACGATTCACGCGTCCAAGGGTCTGGAGTTCCCGTACGTGTTCATCGTCGGTTGCTCGGAGGGGCTGATTCCCTACGGCGCATCGATTGCGGGCGAGGCTTTGGAGGAGGAGCGGAGGCTGCTGTATGTCGGCGTCACCCGCGCCGAGGACGGATTGCACATGTCGTACGCGCGGGCCAAGGACGGGGGCTCCCGTCCCGATCGCCTCCCCAGCCGCTTCCTCAGCTGACCCAAGGCGCATGTCGCATGCCCCCGCTGGCGGGGGCACGCGTGTGTGTGGTGATGTTACTTGGCGGAATCGTTTTCGTCGTTTTCGCCGCCGTCCTCGTCGAGCAGTTTGCTCAGTTCGGCGTCCCAGTCGATGGCGCCGCCATCGTTCTGCGCCTCGGCTCCGTTCGCGTCGTCCTTTGTGCCGTCCTTCGCGTCACCTGCGACGGAAGCTCCGTCATCCGTTCCGGCCCTCGTAACGCCTGAGGCCGTGTCCCCCGCGGCTCCGGAGTCGAGGTCTTGGCCTCATCGGGCAATGCTGGCAGCAGATCGGGGTGGGACCAGGCGCCGTCGCGCCCTTCGACACCACGCTCCGCGGTGATCTGCTCCCAGAGGGCCGCCGCCTCGCGCATGCGCTTGGGGCGCAGCTGCATGCCCAGCAGCGACTCGAAGGTGCGTTCCGCCGGGCCGCCCACCGCGCGCTTGCGCCTCATCATCTCACGAAGCTGCTCGATATGCGGAATGTGCGCCATGCCGGCGCGCCACGTCACGCAATCCACCCAGCCCTCGACAAGCGCCATCAGCGTCTCCAGCGAGACCAGCGCCTCACGCTGCTCGGGCGTATCGGGGATACCCACCTTGGTCAGGTTCACCGCGCCGGAGATCGACTCCGGATCCATCGCGCCCGCATCGCGAAGCTGCTCCTCCATCGCGTCGAGATCGATGGTGATGCCACGCGCGTATTTGCCGATCAGCGCCTCGAACCGCGGCATCAGCCACGGCACTCCTGCGAACAGACGGGCGTGCGCGACTTCGCGCAGCGCCAGGAACGCCGTCACCTCCGCGACGGGGATGTCGAGCGACGTCGCGTATTCCTCGATGTTCTGCATGATCAGTCCGCCCGCGGGGTTCTTGAGCAGCGCGATGCCCTGGTCGAAGCTGCCGTTGACCTCGTGCGACAGGTCTCCCGCGGCGTGCCCCAGCTGCATGGCGAATGACGTGTTGCCCAGCAGCTTGATGAGCTGCCCGGGATCCTTCATGCCATCGGGGACGGGAATCGGCACCGGTCCGGCGAACATGCCCGCGATCTCGCCGTTGAACGAGTTGCCGAGACGCTCGGAGATCACCGAGGCGAGCGCGTCGTTCATCGACTGCGCGACCGGCCCGGCGAATTTCGCCCACGATTCCAGCGTGTCCTCGACCCAGCCGGCCCGTGTGAGCATCTGCGTCTCTCCTGAGGTCGGGTCGAACGTGCAGGCCGTGTCCAGCCACAGGTTGGCCTCGCTGAGCGCCCGCCGCGCGATGTCGGCCGACTGCGCGCTCACCGTTCCCTGCGAGCCGTCGGCGTTCGCCTTCTGCAATGCGATGGACTTGGCGAGTTTCACGTTGATCGGCCCGGATTCCACGGTCTGCTTCATGTCTCCGAACGTGTTCAGTCCGCCGGCGGTGAACGCCTGCATGAGCGATTGCACTTCTTCGGGCTTGGGGAGCTTGCCGATATCCTGGCTCATCAGCTGCTCGCGGATCTCGTCGGGCAGCTGCGAAAGCTGGTTCCATGCCATTTCGCCCTGCACCGGTCCGAAGCAATCGATGAACCATTGCCGCATCGCGTTCTCATCCATGGTGTTTCCCGCCTTATGTGTTAACGTCAGTTGATTCCATATTATGGGAGGTATGGCGAATATGCATGAAAACAACCAACTTCACGCGCACAGCGCACTTTCGCGCATCCGCAACTACCTCGGCTCGCACTCGCTCAGGTATTTCGCCGGCGCCATCGTCGTGATACTGGCAGTGGTGACGATGATGCTGCCGTCCGCGTATACGGTAGAGGGCCCGGGGCCGACGCAGGATGTGCTCGGCTCGTCGTCAGGCTCCGATGTGATCAGCATCTCCGGCGCTGAAACCCACAAGGATTCCGGCAAGCTGCTGCTCGTCACCGTCAACGCCGCCGGCGTGCCCGGGTATCCCGTCACCAACGCTCAGGCGCTGGTCGCATGGCTTGATCCGAAGCAGACCGTGATGCCGCAGGAGGTCGTGTTCCCGGTCGGGCAGACCAGCGAGGAGTACGCCGAGGAATCCTCCCATGAGATGGACTCATCCCAGTCGTCGGCGACCAATGCCGCGCTCTCGTATCTTAAGGGCAAGGGCATGGGCATCTCCGGTGCGAAGGTGTCGATGCATGTCGACGACATCGGCGGCCCGTCCGCAGGCATGATGTATGCGCTGGGCGTCATCGACAAGCTCACCGAAGCCGATGAGACCGGCGGCAAGACCATCGCTGGCACCGGCACGATCGACGCGAAGGGCAAGGTCGGGGCCATCGGCGGCATTCGGCTCAAGATGCTGGGCGCCCTGCGTGACGGCGCGACATGGTTCCTCGCTCCCGAGTCGAACTGCAATGAGGTGGTAGGGCACGTGCCGCAGGGCCTGCGTGTCGTCAAGGTGTCAACGCTCGATGAGGCGTATCAGGCTCTGGTGGCGATCGGGCAGGGGCACACCGACGGATTGGCCGGCTGCACCGCATCGTGAGTCGCCCATCCCGGCCCGCCGGAACGCGTCCGGACGAGGCGTGGAACCGGCCTGTCCACGCGGCAGCGGGACGGCCGGGAATCGGCCATGAGACGGACGCGTCCATCGGCATGTCCCGTATCAATTGCGAGAAAATCCCAAAAAACATCCGGTTTTTCGGAGTGTTAACGTCGCTGTTCCCAGCGTTTTGGTAATGTGTTCACCGTGAATGAAACGGCATCACAGAACGGTGAAGAATTTGGTTTCCAGTCCGGCGACATCGTGCAGGAATGGTTGTGGGATGACGACGTCGATGACTCGGTGCGCGCCAAGATTGAGGATCTGACCGGCGAGGATCTGGTCGACGAGGACTATGATTCCGCAGTCGACGGAGCCATTGTCTGGTGGCGGGACGGTGATGACGAGGACGAGCTTTCCGACACCATCGTGGACGCCTATTCGGTCGTCGGCGATGATGGTCCTTTCTGGGTGCTGACCCCCAAGCCCGGCAGGACCGGCGCGGCGAGTTCCAGCACGGTCCAGTCCGCCGCCAAGACCGCCGGCATGAACGCGGCCACCCCGCTCACCGTAAGCCCCGACTGGAACGGCATCCGGCTTCGGGCGTTCGGCAAGGGACGCTGATCCGGCCTGTCCGCCGGCACGATACCAGCGGACGATATCGACGGCGGCATCATGCATGCCGCCGCCGTCACAGCCAACATGCCCGGGGCGCGAACCGCCGCACATGGAATGAGCCGTGCACGCCGTGAAGCGGGCCCCGTGAATCAGCGCTGCGCCACGGATTGCTTGTCAATCAGCGTGCAATGAATCTTCGCCGGTATTGAGGCGTCCAACGGCGGCAGGGGAGCGGTCGTCTCCGGTTCGTCATCGTCCGGCTCCCGACCCTCGATCAGCGATACCAATTTGCGCGTCGCCCAATACCCCATCTCATAATGCGGCAGTTCCACGGTCGTCAGCTGCGGCTCCAGCGTCTCGGCGAACACCCGGTGGTTGTCCACACCGACCACGGACACGTCCCGGCCGACGACCAGGCCACGTCTCGCCGCGTTCTCGTACACGTACCATGCGCGGGCGTCATTGAAGCAGAAGTACCCGTCGGGCCGCCTCCGCTCGAACAGGTCGGTCACGGTCTGCAACGCAGGCCCGTTGTTCGGCACGGCGACCACCAGCGACTCGTCGAACGGCATGCCCGCCTCCAACAGTGCACGGCGATACCCCTCCAGCCGTTCCTGCTCGCGCGACGCATCGGCTCCGAGCAGCCGATATAGGCGATGCTCGCGCAGCAGGCGTCGATCAGCCGCTTGGTCGCGTCGTAGCCGATGAGCGTTTCATCCGGTTCGATGCTGGCATACCGACCGGTGCGATCCGTGGCATCGACGAGCACCAGCGGATAATCGTGCAACGGTTTCGGCACGTCGGTGAAACGGTTCGACATCTTCGCGTAAAGGAACCCGTCCACCCCATAGCGTTTCAGCGTGGCGATCTCCCTCGCCTCGTCGCTGTTGCCGTCGGTGTTCACGGTCAGCAGCATATACCCCAACTTGCTGGCCGCGTCCTGCGCACCGAGGATGATTCCGCCCGCATAGGGCGTGGCGGCGATCTCCTCGCTGATGAAACCCAGGATGCGCGTCTTGCTGGTGCGCAGCGAGCGTGCAAGCGGATTAGGCCGGTAGCCGAGCCGCTTGGCGGTGGCGCGCACCTGTTCGGCGATGGCGGGTTTGACCCGGCCCTCGTCGCGATCGTTCAATACCAAGGAAACGGTAGAGACCGACACCCCCGTTCTCTCGGCGACCTCCTTCATCGTCGTCATAGGAAGAACGATACACGCAATCCGCGGGTTTCGCAGGATTGTTCACGCTATTGACATCCGCCTGCCGGTGCCATGCAATCGCTCGGTGGCGGTCATCTGGCGGCGGTCGCGGGCACAGGCAGGGCGGCGGTTATTCGTCGCCGGTCACTCGCTCTTGCCGGAGAGGATGGCGTCGACGATCTTCGGCTTCTCGGTGAGCTGACCGGTGAATCCAGGGCGGATGTCCATGTGTAGCACGAGGCTCGTGCGGTAGCCCTGCTCGGCGAGCTTCTTGGCGGCCTCACCGGCCACCTTGAGCACGTCGTCCAGATCGCCTTCCACGTTGGTGAACAGGGCGTTGGTTTCCTGCGGCAGGCCGGATTCGCGAATCA
>ENA-OQCU01000733-OQCU01000733.1-human-gut-metagenome-genome-assembly--contig:-NODE-733-length-13644-cov-5.405341_pt1 | contig 13644 bp, 10 predicted proteins | sample MGYA00242504_ERZ504590 | MGnify/ENA primary metagenome ERZ504590 (study PRJEB26092, sample SAMD00036318) | human gut metagenome | host: Homo sapiens | study: EMG produced TPA metagenomics assembly of... | reverse complement strand
AATATAAATCCCGGAAATGAGGAGGATCTGCTATGAGTTCGGATGATAAGCAAAACGACTGGTCGCAGGACCCCTCTCTTTCCGGAATTGACTTTGCCCGGCTTCAGGCACTGCAGCAGATGGCCTCTCAGAGCCGCGGAAAATCCCAGGCGGAAATGATGCCGTTTCTTCTCTCCCTGATGCAGGGAAATCAGGGCGGCGCACAGTTTTCCGCCTCCGAGGCAGACCTGATCATCTCTGCCATCAAAGCCGGAAAATCCAAACAGGAAGCGGCAAAAAATTGATCAGATGGTACGCCTCTTCCGCTCCGCTGCTTCCGGGAAAAAACGCTGAAAAACTACAAACCAAAAAACGCTGCCGGTCTGGAATCCCAAACCGGTCAGCGTTTTTATTCTGTGCTTTTTCCTGCCTAGTTCTGCATGGAAAGCACGTTTTTATTTTTTACCAGGTAATCAATCAGAGAAACAACGGTCAGAATCAGTGCAACCCAGATCAGCACGGTATTCAGCACGGAAAGTGCCGGAATGTCGGCGATCAGAAGAATGATCATAATCATCTGGCTGATTGTTTTCGATTTTCCCCACCAGCTTGCTGCGATGACAATTCCATTGTCCGAAGCAACCAGGCGGAAACCGCTGATGATAAATTCTCTTGCGATGATAATAATAACCATCCACGCCGGAAGCTTGTCCAGCTCTACAAAGCAGATCAGTGCAGAGCATACCAGCAGCTTATCTGCCAGCGGATCCATAAACTTTCCGAAATCGGTAATCAGATTGTCACGTCTTGCAATGTAGCCGTCCAGCGTATCCGTGATGCTGGCAGCGGCAAAGATTACCAGTGCAATCCATTTGGACGCGCTTCCGCCCACGCCAGACAGCAGGAAGAACACGAAAAACGGAATCATAATTATCCGCAGAATCGTTAATTTGTTTGGTAAATTCATTGGCTTATCTCTCCTATCAGATCATATTCCAGAGCGCCGGTAATTTTCACTCTTACGAAATCGCCGGATACGAGTGTTTCCGGTGTATTGACAAATACATAGCCGTCTACACCCGGTGCGTCCGCCTGGCTTCTGCCCACATAGGCATCCTCATCCGCCACTTTGCCCTCGATCATAACAAGAAGCTCCTGGCCGATCCTGCGCTCGCCGAGTTCTGCAGAGATATCCTGCTGCAGCTCCATCAGTTCTGCCTGACGGTCCAGTTTTACCTCCTCGTCGATCTGATGCTCCATCGCAGCAGCCGGTGTTCCCTCCTCCGGAGAGTAGGTGAATACGCCGAGACGGTCGAACTCCATGTCGTTGATAAACTCGAGGAGTTCTTTGTGCTGCTCTTTTGTCTCTCCCGGGAATCCTGTGATCAGCGTGGTGCGCAGTGTGATATCCGGCATCTCGCTTCTCAGGAAATCAATTTTGTCGATCAGCTCCTGTTTGGATGTTCTGCGACCCATGCGGCGCAGGATCTCATCGTTGGCATGCTGAATCGGCAGATCCAGGTAGTGACAGACTTTCGGCTCTTCCTTCATCGTCTGAACGAGTTCCGGATAGATGTCCTCCGGATAGCAGTACAGAATCCGGATCCAGTAGAGCTCCTGAATTTTGCAGAGCTCTTTTAACAGAAGGTGGAGAGACGGCTTTCCGTACAGATCGATACCATAAATGGTTGTCTCCTGCGCAACGAGAACGAGCTCTTTGACACCCTGTTCTGCCATCGTCTTCGCTTCTGCTATCAGTTCCTCCATCGGAACGGAGCGGTACGGTCCGCGCAGCTTCGGAATGATGCAGTAGGTACAGTGCTTGTCACAGCCCTCTGCAATTTTCAGATATTCGTAATGGCCGCCTGTCGTTACAACGCGCTGTGCGTCAATTTTCGGCAGTCCTTTCAGATCGGCATACTCCTGGAAACGGTCGCCGCCGAGGACATCCTGAATGGCATCCAGGATTTTGTCATAGCTGTTCGTTCCAAGTACGGCGTCAACCTCCGGAATCTCCTCAATGATTTCATCGCGGTAGCGCTCTGCCATACAGCCCGTTACCAGAAGAACCTTACAGCTTCCCGCTGTACGGTACTTCGCCATTTCAAGAATATTTTGAATGCTTTCTTCTTTGGCGTCGTGGATAAAGCAGCATGTGTTTATCACGATAACCTCTGCATCTTCCTCGGAATCGGTGATCTCGAAGCCATGCTCTACCAGAAGACCCAGCATATGCTCGGAATCTACCAGGTTTTTATCGCATCCAAGGGAAATAAACAGAATTTTCATATTATTCAATTACTGGCTCCTCTTTTGTTTCCTCTTCCGCTTCAACTTCAGATTCCGGAAGGATTGTAACCTCTCCTTTGTACATCTCCTCTACGGCGATGGAGAGCGGTTTCATGCCTTTTTTCACTTTTACAAGCGGTTCAGCTCCGCCGATGATCTGTCTTGCACGTTTGCTTGTTGCAAGTACCAGAGAGTAACGGCTGCTGACAACCGGTGCCTCGTCCAGATCCTGGCCCTCGTTAATAGTTGCAATCAGTTCCTGATAAGATGGATGAATCATAATAAATGCTCCTTTCTATTTTTCCAGACTTTTTTTCATCTGTTCGATAAAGTCTTTCTGGTTGCTGCTCATGAAATGCTGGCTCTGAATGGTCTCATGCATCTGTTTTACGCAGGTTTCGAGGTCGTCGTTGATCAGGACATAATCGTACTGGTCCATGCCCTGTGCTTCCTCTTTTGCACGCTCCATTCTGCCTTTGATAACTTCTTCTGTTTCCGTTCCGCGTCCCCGGAGGCGTCGTTCCAGCTCCTCGGCGGTCGGCGGTGTGATGAACACAAGAAGGGTGTCCGGACGTTTTTCCTTGACCTGAAGTGCTCCCTGGATTTCAATCTCAAGCAGAACATCTTTTCCGGCATCCAGCTGCTCCTCTACGTATGCCTTCGGCGTTCCGTAGGAATGTTTTACGTAACGCGCATACTCGAGGAAGGCATCCTCTTCTACCATGCGGTCAAACTCTTCTTCTGTACGGAAAAAGTACGATACGCCGTCTTCCTCGCCCGGACGCGGGTCTCTTGTGGTGACGGAGATGGACAGCGCATAGTTGTCGTACTCCTCCATCAGGCGTTTCATCAGTGTTCCTTTTCCTGCTCCGGAAAAACCGGATACTACAGTAAGTATTCCTCTACTCATTTTCAGATTCCCCTCGCTCTTTTTCTGTTTCCCAGCCGCCGTTGAATCTGCGGCTGATCGTTTCCGGCTGCAAAGCCGAAAGGATGATAAATTCTTCTCCGGTGATGAGCACTGCTTTCGTGCGTCTTCCCTGCGTCGCATCGATGATGCGGTTGCTTTCCTTTGCACGCTGCACCATACGCTTGACGGGCGCCGCCTCGGGACTCACCACTGCTATTATTTTATCCGAATTTACGACATTGCCGAATCCGATGTTGATCAGTTTTGCCACAATCCGTCCTTTCCTGTACCTTCTGAAGTCTTTTTCAGAAAATACATCTACCCATACAGATTTATTATAATTCATTCAGAAAGCCTAGTCAAATCTTTTTTCTGTATTATAATGAAAATACTAGAATTTCAAACAAAGGAGATATTTTCTATGGCTTTTGATGGAATTACCATTGCAAATATTGCACAGGAACTGAATCAGACCATCGTCGGCGGAAAGATCAACAAGATCGCACAGCCGGAAAACGACGAGCTGATGATTACAATAAAAAACAACCGTACCGTTTACCGTCTTCTCCTCTCGGCAAGTGCTTCGCTTCCGCTGATCTACCTGACGGACAACAATAAGCCCGGCCCGATGACCGCACCGAATTTCTGTATGCTGCTCCGCAAACACATCGGCAGCGCCCGCATTCTCTCCGTTACCCAGCCGGGACTCGAGCGTATTCTTATTTTTGAGCTCGAGCATTTGAACGAACTCGGCGATATCTGCCGCAAGAAGCTGATTGTGGAGATCATGGGAAAACACAGCAACCTGATCTTCTGTCAGGAGGACAATACGATCCTTGACAGTATCAAACATATTTCCGCCAACATGAGTTCTGTCCGTGAGGTTCTTCCGGGCCGCACCTGGTTCATTCCGCACACGCAGGATAAGAAAGATCCGCTCACGATCACAGAAGAAGAATTTTTCGATTTCGTCTGCACGAAACCGATGGCTGCCGCAAAGGCAATCTACACTTCCCTTACCGGCTTCAGCCCGCTGATGGCGGAGGAAGTCTGCTGCCGCGCCGGCATCGACGGCGGATTTGCGGTCAATGCACTCGAAGAAAATGCGAAGCTTCATCTGTTCCGCACCTTCTCTTATCTGATTGAGGATATCAAAAACGGCGCATTTACGCCGAACATCGTATACCAGGGCGATGAGCCGAAAGAATTTTCCGCACTGAAACTGACGCAGTATCAGGATTTGCGGGAGGAAACATACGATTCGATCTCCGGTGTACTGGAAACATACTATGCCATGAAAAACCGCATCACCCGCATCCGTCAGAAATCTTCCGATCTGCGCCGTGTCGTCAATACCGCACTCGAACGGAATGTCAAAAAATACGACCTGCAGCAGAAACAGTTAAAAGACACCGACAAGCGGGAAAAATACCGGATTTACGGTGAGCTTTTAAATACGTACGGCTACAGCTGCCAGCCGGGCGATACTTCGCTGAAAGCCGTCAATTACTATAACGGCGAGGAAATCACGATTCCGCTCGACGGAACGCTCTCTGCCGGCGAAAATGCGAAAAAATACTTCGACCGATACGGAAAGCTGAAGCGGACCCGTGAGGCACTCGAGGAACTTCTTGTCGAGACGAAAGAGGAAATCGACCATCTCGAATCCATCAGCACGGCGCTTGATATTGCGCTCGATGAGGCGGATCTGGTGCAGTTAAAAGAAGAGCTGATCGAGTACGGCTACATCCGCCGCAAGGGACCGACAGGGAAAAAGCAGAAAATCACCTCCCATCCGTTCCACTACCGCTCTTCCGAGGGCTTTGACATTTATGTCGGCAAGAACAACTTCCAGAACGAGGAACTTTCGTTTAAATTCGCCTCCGGCAACGACTGGTGGTTCCACGCGAAAGGCCAGCCGGGCAGCCATGTCATCGTAAAGACGAACGGTAAAGAGCTGCCGGATTCCGTCTACGAAGAGGCCGCTGCTCTCGCCGCCTATTACTCGAAAGGCAGACAGGCACCGAAGGTGGAAATCGACTACACCTTAAAGAAAAACCTGCGCAAACCAAACGGAAGCAAACCGGGCTTCGTTGTTTATTACACCAATTACTCCATGATGGCGGAGCCGAACATCCGCAATCTTCAGGAAGTACAGGACTAAATTCAGAATACAAAAGACTTTTCGCACATTCCTATCTGTTCCTCTTTGCAAAAAGTCTTTTTTTCGTAAAATTTAATACTTCCTTCATTTCTTTTTCGATGCTCTATGGTATACTTCTTAGTATGGAAAAAGATTCCAGACGTGATCTTTTTCAAACAAACCACAGTGAGGCTGTCTCTTCTTTATCAGGACAGCCGGAGAGGAATATAACTGTTATGAACAAAACAATTCCCGAAATCATTCACCGCCGTGTTCCAACGACGCGCTATGAGGCAGACCCTTCCGAAGGCCTTTCCGCCGAGCAGGTTGCCGAGTACCGCGATAACGGCTGGACCAACCGCGCGGTGGAACCTCCGTCCAAGACAACGGCCGAGATCGTAAAGAGCAATGTCTGTACGTATTTCAACCTGATTTTTCTGATTATTGCCATCTTTCTGATCCTTGCCGGTTCGTTCCGGGATCTTACGTTTCTGCCGGTCATCATCGCGAACACGCTGATCGGTATTGTACAGGAGATCAAGGCGAAAAAGACGCTGGAAAAGCTGTCTGTTTTAAACGCGCCGAAGGCTACTGCAATCCGTGACGGGGCTGAGATAACACTCGCCGCGGAGGATCTCGTACTCGATGATATTGTTGTATTTACCGCAGGAAAACAGATCTGCGCTGATGCCGTCGTGCTTGAAGGTGAGGTACAGGTCAACGAATCGCTGCTTACCGGTGAATCCGATGAGATTACCAAGCGCCCGGGCGACGAGCTGATGTCCGGAAGTTTTATCGTCTCCGGAAGCTGCAAGAGCCGTCTGACCCAGGTCGGTGAAGATTCCTACATTTCCCGTCTGACCCTCGAGGCAAAGGCCATGAAAGAGGGCGAACAGTCCGAGATGATCCGCTCCCTCAACAAGCTGGTAAAGGTTGTCGGCATTCTGATCATTCCGATCGGTCTTCTGCTCTTCGGCCAGCAGTTTTTCGTCTCCCACGAAACGTTCCGTGAGAGCATTACCTCGATGGTGGCCGCCGTGCTCGGCATGATCCCAGAAGGTCTTTACCTGCTTGCAAGCGTTGCCCTTGCCGTCAGCGTTATGCGGCTGGCTTCGCAGAAGGTTCTCGTGCATGATATGAAATGTATCGAGACGCTGGCTCGCGTCAACGTGCTCTGTGTCGATAAGACGGGAACCATCACCGAGACAACTATGAAAGTACATGATCTGATTCTGGTCGGCTCCAGTTCAGTCCCTGATACAGAATCCGGCGAAAATGCTCCCGCACCGCAGAAAGAAGAGCTTTCCCTCGCGGTCGGTGATTTCGCATCTGCCATGTCAAACGACAACATTACTATGGCGGCACTGAAAGAATATTTTAAAGACAACAACGGCAAAACTGCCGTTTCGATGACTTCGTTCTCCTCGGAATTCAAGTATTCCAGTGTGACATTTTCGGATGTCTCCTACGTGCTCGGTGCCCCGGAGTTCGTTCTCCGCGATGATTTTGCACGCTATCAGAGTGAAATTGAAGCGTATACCTCAAAGGGATTCCGTCTCCTCGTCTTCGGCACATCCGAAACTGTACCGGATGGAAAAGCACTCTCCGGCCGTGTCACGCCGCTTGGCTACGTGCTTCTCTCCAATCCGATCCGAAAAGAAGCACCGGAAACGTTCCGCTACTTCGAAGATCAGGGTGTCCATGTCAAGGTCATCTCCGGTGATACTCCGGTAACGGTATCTGAGGTTGCCCGCCAGGCAGGGATTGCGCACGCAGAGGATTATATTGATGCTTCCACTCTAAAGACACCAGAAGAGCTCGAAGAAGCAATCCTGAAATACACCGTGTTCGGCCGTGTCACACCAGACCAAAAACGCCAGTTTGTCCAGGCTTTAAAGAAAAACGGCAAGACCGTTGCGATGACCGGCGATGGTGTCAACGATGTGCTCGCATTAAAGGATGCCGACTGCTCCGTTGCGATGGCATCCGGAAGTGACGCTGCCGCACAGGCTGCACAGCTCGTTCTGCTGGACAACGACTTTTCGAAGATGCCTTCTGTCGTACTGGAAGGCCGCCGCGTTGTCAACAACCTGCAGCGCTCGGGAACGCTGTTCCTGGTAAAGAACATTTTCTCGTTCCTGCTGTCCATCTTCTCACTGATCTCGATGGTGACGTATCCGCTGGAGCCGTCCCAGATCTCGCTGATCAGTATGTTTACGATCGGTATTCCAGGCTTCCTGCTCTCGCTAATGCCGAACAAAAACCGGATCGAGGGCCACTTTATCACGAACATTCTGACACGGGCCCTGCCTGCGGCGCTGACCGACTTTTTGATGGTCGCAACACTCGTCGTCTTCGGCCAGGAATTTGCGGTCGGCTCGGAAGATATTTCGACCGCTGCCACCGTACTGCTCGCCATTGTCGGTTTTATGATTCTCTACCGGATCAGCAAGCCGCTCAACTGGATGCGCTGGACGATCCTGATCGGCTCGATTATTGCCTTCATTTTCTGCAGTACCTATCTGAACCAGCTGTTCGCCATTTCTGATATGTCCAGAAAATGTATCATGCTGCTGGTCGTATTCTCTGTCGCAACAGAGCCGGTTCTGCGATATTTGAGCATCCTCGTGGATTCCATTTCCTCTTTTTACCGGAAGCAGAAAATTTTCTTCCTGCGAAAACGGGAAGCGAGAAAAGCAAAATAAAACGTAAAACCAAACATCAGAAATGCCGTACAGCGTTGGAAATTTTTCCTCCGCCTGTACGGCATTTTTTGATTTACCAATCACAGTTTCTTACTTTCTCATCTCCGGATCTTCCGCGTAATGCGTCCGCTCGCCGCCGATGTATTTCGGTCTTGTCCGCGCGCAGACAACGTGCGCATCTCCGATCGTTTTCTGCGATACCCGGACCGGAACGGCTACTGCCTTCAGCTGCATGCCGATCAGCACATCACCGATATCAATACCTGCATGCGCCTGCACATGCTCTACGGTGACAGCGTCCTCCAATCCATAGTATGCCGCCATCGCAAACGATCCGCCGCCATGCAGCCACGGTACCGCGCAGACCGGCTCGTAACCGTATTTTTTCTGCCGCCGCACGCTCCAGAACAACCGCGCGGTTCAGATGCTCACAGCACTGCGCCGCCAGATACAGCCCGTGCTCCTTCGTACACGCATACAGCGCCTCAAACACCGCCTGCCCGATCTCCTGGCTGGAATCCGTTCCGAGCTTACTGTTGTGAATTTCACTCGAAGAACATCCCACTACCAGAATCTGTCCCGGTTTCATCTGCGCCGTCGTAATCAGCTCCTCTGCGACGGCACGTACTTCCTGTCTGATTGTTTCAAGATCCATTTTGTATCCCTCCTTGCTAAACAGCAATATTTATGCAAAAGGAGACTGACTCTTTTTCCAAGAATCAGCCTCCTTTCTTCAGCTTACATAATTATTATTTCTGAACGATATTCACAATTCTTCCCGGTACGTAAATTTCTTTTACGATATTTCCGGTCAGTTTGTCTGCAACTGCCTCTTTTGCAGCGGCGATTGCGGTCTCTTTATCTGCATCTTTGGCGATTTTGATCGTTCCGCGCATTTTGCCGTTGATCTGAACAGCGATCTCGGCTACTGCCTCTACGGTCTTCTCCTCGTCAAACTCCGGCCATGCGGTCTGATACAAACGGCCTTCGTATCCAAGGTCTGCCCACAGCTCCTCGGTCATATGAGGCGCAACCGGGTTCAGCAGGATCAGAAGGGTTTCAAACTCTTTCCTCGTTACTTTTCCGGCTTTGTAGAACTCATTGACCAGGGTCATCATCGCTGCGATTGCCGTATTGTATTTCAGGGACTCATAATCGCTGGATACTTTCTTGATGGTCTGGTGCATTTTGGACTCCAGCTCTTTGGAGTAGGAATCTCCGTCTACCAGGCTGTCCTGCAGTTTCCATACACGCTCGAGGAAACGACGGCATCCTTTTACGCCTTCCTGAGACCAGGATGCACTTAAGTCGAAGGCACCGATGAACATCTCGTACGTACGCAGGGTATCTGCACCGAACTCAGCTACGATATCATCCGGGTTGACAACGTTTCCACGGGATTTACTCATCTTCTCGCCGTTCTCGCCGAGGATCATTCCGTGGGAAGTACGTTTCTGATACGGTTCCGGGCAGGTAACTACGCCCTGATCGTACAGGAATTTATGCCAGAAACGGGAATACAGAAGGTGAAGGGTGGTGTGCTCCATTCCTCCGTTGTACCAATCAACCGGCAGCCAGTATTTCATAGCTTCTTTGCTTGCCAGAGCCTCTTTGTTCTTCGGATCGGTATAGCGGATGTAATACCAGGAAGAACCAGCCCACTGCGGCATGGTATCGGTCTCACGTTTTGCAGGTCCTCCGCAGCACGGGCAGGTGGTGTTGACCCAGTCTGTCATGGCAGCCAGCGGAGACTCGCCGTTATCGGTCGGCATGTAGCTCTCTACATCCGGCAGCTCCAGCGGAAGGGATTCTTCCGGAACCGGAACGTAACCGCATTTGTCGCAGTGTATGATCGGAATCGGCTCACCCCAGTAACGCTGACGGGAGAATACCCAGTCACGCAGCTTATAGTTTGTTTTTGCTTTTCCAACGTGGTTCTCTTCGAGCCACTCAAGAATTTTCTTTTTTGCTTCCGCAACGGAAAGTCCGTTCAGGAAACCGGAGTTGACAAGAGTTCCCTCTGCAACGTCGGTGTAAACTTCGTTCTGTACGTCGCCGCCTGCAACAACCTCGATGATCGGCATGTTGAATTTCTTTGCGAACTCCCAGTCACGCTCATCGTGTGCCGGTACTGCCATGATGGCGCCGGTGCCGTAGCTCATCAGTACATAATCGGAAATCCAGATCGGGATCTCCTTTCCATTAACCGGGTTGACTGCGGAAAGTCCGTCGATCATGACACCGGTCTTGTCTTTTGCAAGCTCGGAACGCTCGAAATCGGATTTTCTGGCTGCCATCTCACGGTATGCGCAGACCTCATCCCAGTTCTTGATCTCATCTTTGTACTGGTCGATGTACGGATGCTCCGGGGAGAGTACCATGTACGTAACACCGAACAGGGTATCCGGGCGTGTGGTGTAGATGGTCAGCTTCTCCGGTTTATCTTTCAGAGAGAAATCAACCTCTGCTCCGTGGGAACGTCCGATCCAGTTTTTCTGGGAAGTTTTGACACGCTCAATATAGTCAACGCCGTCCAGACCGTCGATCAGCTTGTCTGCATACTCGGTAATCTTCAGCATCCACTCGCTCTTTACTTTGCGGACAACCGGGCTTCCGCAGCGCTCGCACACGCCGTTTACAACTTCCTCGTTTGCAAGACCTACCTTACAGGAAGTACACCAGTTGATCGGCATTTCTTTCTTGTAAGCAAGACCTGCTTTGAAGAGTTTGAGGAAAATCCACTGGGTCCAGTGATAGTACTCCGGATCGGTGGTGTTGATCTCTCTGTCCCAGTCAAAGGAATATCCAAGGGACTGAAGCTGATCTTTGAAGTGATGTACGTTGCTTTTGGTAACGATCTTCGGATGGATGTGGTTCTTGATCGCATAGTTCTCAGTCGGAAGACCAAATGCATCCCATCCCATCGGATACAGTACGTTGTAGCCCTGCATTCTGCGCTTTCTGGCTACGATATCCAGTGCGGTGTACGGACGCGGATGGCCTACGTGAAGTCCCTGTCCTGACGGATACGGGAACTCAACGAGTGCATAGTATTTTGGTTTTGTATAATCATCTGTGGCGGCAAAGGCTTTCTCGTCCTGCCAGATCTTCTGCCACTTTTTCTCAATGTTCTGTGGCTCATATCTTTTACTCATGGGTAACCTCCTGCATGTTCAAGTTCAAAGTTCTTTTTTCTCACACTGCCGCATAGGACAGCATGCACATTTGAACATATAGCTGTATTCTATCACTCTTTCCCTGTTTTTACAATTTATTTTTTCCTATATCCTCCGTTTTTCTTCAAAAACAGCAGAAAAATCCGGTTTCCGGGCGAATTCTGCTCCCGAAACCGGATTTTCTCTGTTTTATCACACTATTTTATAAAGCTTTATTCTTCTGCTTTTTCAACCTTCGAAGCTCTTGCCTCAATCTCTTTTGCCTGGATATCGGACGGAGCCTGCTCATATCTCGCAAACTCATAGGAGAAATCACCGCTTCCGCCTGTCATGGAGCGGAGTGTTGTGCCGTATCCGTAGATCTCAAGTTCCGGAACATCAGCCTCGATAATCGTATGGCCCTTGTGATCCGGGTTCATGCCGAGCACACGGCCGCGGCGTTTGTTGAGATCGCCCATGATATCGCCGGTGTATTTATCGTCTACAGTGATCTTCATCGAAACGATCGGCTCAAGGAGAACCGGGGATGCTTCCATAAAGCCTTTCTTGAACGCCTGGATCGCTGCGGTCTTGAATGCCATCTCGGAGGAGTCTACCGGATGATAAGAACCATCATACAGAACGGCTTTGACGCCGACTACCGGATAAGCAGCCAGAGGGCCTTTCTGTACGGCTTCCTGGATACCTTTTTCAACAGCCGGGAAGTAGTTCTTCGGAACGGCGCCGCCGACAACTTCCTGCTCGAAAACGTATGGTTTCTCGAGATCTCCGGAAGCGGAGAAGCGCATTTTTACATGACCGTACTGGCCGTGGCCGCCGGACTGTTTTTTGTATTTTGCTTCTACATCCGAATTTTTGCGGATCGTCTCGCGGAAGGCTACCTTCGGACGGGACAGCTCTACTTCTACTTTGTAGCGCTCCAGCAGCTTGCTGACGATAATATCGATGTGCTGGTCGCCCATGCCGTACAGCAATGTCTGATGGTTTGCAGAATCATTGACTGCCTTCATAGTCAGGTCTTCCTGCATCATCTTGGCAAATGCCTGGGAGATCTTATCTACATCGGCTTTGTTCTTCGGTTTATATCGTTTTGCGGTGTACGGAGTCGAAACATCCGGTTTTCCGTAGCGGACCTGATTGTTCTTTGTCGCAAGGGAATCGCCGGTTCTTGCATCGCCGAGTTTTGCGATGGCACCGATATCTCCTGCATGAAGCTCCGGTACTTCGATCGGCTTGGAGCCTTCGAGCACGTACAGCTTGCTCAGTTTTTCTTCGGATTCCTGATCTACATTATAGAGCACATCATCACTTTTAATAACGCCGGAGCAAACCTTAATCATTGAATATTTTCCAAGGAACGGATCCACGATCGTCTTGAAAATGGTCGCGCTCTTCGGTTTCGCAAAGTCGTAATTTGCCTCGAAAATTTCGTTCGTATCGAGATTGATGCCGGCACACGGACGGGTGGACGGATCCGGGAAGTATCCGCAGATATCATCCAGAAGGTTCGATACGCCCTGCAGGTTCACCGGAGATCCCATGCATACCGGAACGATGGTGCCGTCTCCTACGTTCATGGCAAGCGCTGCGGAAATCTCTGCTACCGAGAACTCTTCTCCGCCAAAGTAGCGGTCCATAAACTCTTCACTTGTTTCTGCCACGGATTCCATCAGGGTTTCACGGTACTTCTCCAGATATTCTACGGAGTAATCTGGAATCGGGCATTCTTCTTTTTTATCTTTTTCGATATATCTGCGGCCTTTGTTCTTTACAATATTGATATATCCTACAAATTTACCGTTTTCACGCAGAGGCATATGAAGCGGTGCGATTCGTTTTCCGTACAGTTCGGTGAGCTGCTCAACGACTTCTCGGTAGCTGACATCGTCCTGATCCATTTCCGTTACGAAGATCATACGCGGAAGATTGTATTTCTCGCAGAGTTCCCATGCTTTCTGGGTTCCGACCTGCACGCCGGCCTTTCCGGATACCACGATTACAGCGGCATCTGCTGCGGAAGCGGCTTCCTGTGCTTCTCCTACGAAATCAAACATTCCAGGAGTATCCAGAACATTGATCTTATTTTTTCCCCATACGACCGGGACAAGCGTTGTGGAAATAGAGCATTTGCGCTTGATTTCTTCTTTGTCAAAATCGCTGACGGTATTTCCGTCTGTCACTTTTCCGAGACGGTTTGTCATACCGGAAAGATAAGCCATAGCTTCGGTCAGACTTGTCTTTCCGGAGCCGCTGTGCCCCAGCAGCACCACATTTCTGATTCGGTCAGTTCTAAAAACGTCCATATGTAATACCTCCCATGTAAGTAAATTTGCAGATTGCAAGGCCGCTCTTATTCGCCTTTCTGCTTTTTATCAAGATTCACGTCTTCCGTTCCTCTTATCATAGTCTATCTATCTACTAAAGTTTTTGCTTTTTTGCAAG
>ENA-OQCU01000726-OQCU01000726.1-human-gut-metagenome-genome-assembly--contig:-NODE-726-length-13704-cov-2.711129_pt1 | contig 13704 bp, 15 predicted proteins | sample MGYA00242504_ERZ504590 | MGnify/ENA primary metagenome ERZ504590 (study PRJEB26092, sample SAMD00036318) | human gut metagenome | host: Homo sapiens | study: EMG produced TPA metagenomics assembly of... | reverse complement strand
TTGTACTGATGGGCGAAGAACTTGCCGCTACGTCCGTAACGCTTTGGATTTCGTCCAGAATCAGTACCGTATTGTGCTCTGTACAGGCCTTGCCGCAAGGCTTGCATAAACTCGTCGGTGGGCAACTGTATGCCGCCTACTCCCTGAATGCCTTCGATGATTACAGCGCATACATCGCCTTTCGCCAGTTCGGCTTTTCATTGCCTCTGTATCATTCAGCGGGAGATAGGTAACATGTCCGCAGTTGTTGATGGGAGCAATGATTTTGGGATTGTCGGTTGCCTCTACCGCCAATGAAGTACGTCCGTGGAAAGCTTTCGAGAAGGATACCACGCGGGTCCGTCCGTTATGGAACGAAGCGAGCTTCAACGCGATTTTTCGTTGGCTTCGGCTCCGCTGTTGATAAGGAAAAGGGAATAATCATCGTATCCGCAGACCTTTCCCAACCGTTCTGCCAGTTGCTGTTGCAGTTCGTTGATAACGGAGTTGGAATAGAATCCAAGCGTGGCTACTTGCTTGCCGAGCATCTCTACATAGTGCGGATGTGCATGTCCGATAGAGATTACTGCATGACCGCCATAGAGGTCGAGGTACTCCGTACCTTTATCGTCCCATACATGGCAGCCTTTTCCTTTGACAATATTGATGTCAAAAAGGGGATATACATCGAATAGTTTCATTCTTTCAGTAACTGATTACAAATTAAAGATACTTTAGAAAGCACTGGGTTTCAGTCTCAAACCGACAGTCTCTTCCAGATTGAACATCAGGTTCATGTTGTGTACGGCCTGTCCGCTGGCTCCTTTCAGCAGGTTGTCTATGCAGGAGATGATAAGGAGCTTGTCGCCATGCTTTTCCAAATGGATAAGGCATTTGTTGGTGTTGACAACCTGCTTCAAATCGATGTTCTTGCCGACGATATGCGTGAAGGAGTCTTTGGCATAATACTCTTCATACATGCGGACAATCTCTTCCAACGCCACTTTGGTCTTTATCACGATAGTGGTAAAAATGCCGCGGGGAAAATCACCACGATAGGGGATGAAATCGATGTCCGAATCGAAACTGTTCTGGAGCTGTTTGAGCGATTGCTTGATTTCGGGCACGTGCTGGTGCTCGAAAGCCTTGTACACACTCAGGTTGTTGTTGCGCCAGCTGAAGTGGCTCGTAGCTCCCGGCTTGACGCCCGCACCGGTGCTGCCGGTGATGGCATTCACCATAATATCGCCGTTCAGCATCAGATGCTTGGCAAGCGGAAGCAGGCCCAACTGGATGCAGGTGGCGAAGCAGCCGGGGTTGGCAACATGCTTTGCCGTGCAGGTGGCACGGCGGTTCAGCTCGGGAAGGCCGTAGATGAAGTCATGGTCGTCGCTCTTGATGCGATAGTCCATGGAGAGGTCGATTATCTTCAGGTCTTCCGGTACGTTGTGGCTTTCCATGAATTTTCTGGTGTCGCCATGCGCCGTGCAGAAGAAAAGCACATCGATTTCGTCCAACGGAAGCTCGTCGGTAAACGTTAAATCCGTCTCTCCGTACAACCCTTCGTGTACGTCGGTTATTTTGTTGCCGGCATTGCTCGAGCTGTTTACGAATACGATTTCCGCTTCGGGATGGTTCAGTAACAGGCGTATCAGTTCACCTGCCGTGTATCCGGCTCCGCCGATGATTCCTACTTTAATCATGTTGATAATATCTATTGGGTTCTTCTGGTATTATAACTAATAGTATGATATATATAAGCGTACCTGCAAACGCAGTGAAGATCGTAGCAAAAACGTAGATGATGCGTACCAGTGACACGTCGAGTCCGAAAAAGTTTGCCAGTCCTGCACATACGCCGGAAAGCATTCTTCCGTTTCGGGGGCGCGTTAATTTTTGCTTTCGGTTCATCATTTAGATTTCTTCGTCTTTGTGGTTTGAGTAATAGGCACGCAGTGCGGTAGAAGTCACCTTGATGAAGCCTTTGGCGTCTTCCGCAGTCCAGCCTTTCTGCATTTCACCGTATTCGCCGAATTTATTCTTTACAAGGTCGTCGTCGCTTTCCACGCCTACGGTAGAGAAACAGAGCGGATGAAGTTCGAGAATCGCAGTACCGTTTACATTGCGTTGCGAAGACTCCAGCATGGCTTCGATGTCGCGCATTACCGGTTCCAGATACTGGCTTTCGTGCAGGAACATACCGTACCAGTTGGCTACCTGGTCTTTCCAGTATTGCTGCCATTTGCTTAATGTGTATTTCTCAAGGAACTTGTGTGCGCCGATAATCAGCATGGGAGCGGCTGCTTCGAAACCTACGCGGCCCTTGATACCGATAATCGTGTCGCCTACGTGCATATCGCGGCCGATGCCGTAAGCCGCACCGATTTCCTCTACCTTCTGGATAGCCTTGATGGGGTCGTCGAATTTTTCATCGTTGACCGCTTTAAGCTCACCCTTCTCGAAGGTCAGGCGCAACTGTTCGCTGCCTTCTTTCGTGCAATGTTTCAGATAGGCGCTTTCGGGAAGTCCCTGTGCGGAATCCAGAATTTCACCGCCGCAAATGGAAGTACCCCACAGACCTACGTTATAGGAATATTTCAGTTTGGCGAAGTCGGCTGCAAAGCCGTGCTTGTTCAGATAATCTATCTCTTCCTGGCGGCTCAAAGCCATGTCGCGTGTCAGCGTGATGATTTCCACGCCCGGAGCCATGACAAGAAAAGTCATGTCGAAACGAATCTGGTCGTTACCCGCACCGGTCGAACCATGTGCAATGGCGTCTGCGCCGATTTCGTTGGCGTAGCGTGCAATGGCCAGCGCCTGGAATATACGTTCGGAGCTTACGGAAATAGGATAAGTACCGTTACGCAATACGTTGCCGAATACCATGTATTTCAAGCTCTTTTCGTAATATTCCTGCGTTACGTCCAAAGTAATATATTTTACAGCACCCAGTTTGTAGGCGTTCTCTTCGTTTGTCTTCAGCTGTTCGGGGCTGAAACCGCCGGTATTGGCACAAGCCGCATATACCTCGTATCCTTTCTCTTTGGCCAGATACATAACTGTGAATGAGGTGTCCAGACCACCGCTGAATGCAACTACTACTTTTTTCTTCTTTTCCATAATACTTATGAATTTTGAATGTTGAATTATAAATTAGGAATCAGGCTTGTTATAACGAGTCCGTGTGTTCCCATTCATAATTCAAAATCTATAATTAATTATATTTTATCTTCCTCGTGTAACTTCGGGTCGTAAAGCATTGCCGTGCAAATGCAGAACTTCCGGTTTTTGGCTACCAGTATGTCATGGTTGATACAGCCCTCGCAGCCTTTCCAGAAAGCCTCGTCGTCTGTCAGTTCATTGAAAGTAACCGGTACGTAGCCCAGTTCGGTATTCATTTTCATAACGGCCGCTCCACTGGTCAGACTGAATATCTTGGCTTTGGGCCACCGCAGGCGTGCCAGGCGGAAAGAAGCCGTCTTGATACGTTTTGCCAGTCCCAAGCCGCGGTAATCGGGATGTACGATGAGGCCCGATGTTGCCACATACTGCTTGTTTCCCCAGCTTTCTATGTAGGTGAAACCTGCAAATTCGTCTCCACATAAAGCTATGATAGCTTTTCCTTCTTTCATTTTAGTCGCCACATATTCGTGTGTGCGTTCTGCGATGCCCGTTCCGCGCACCTTGGCAGCTTCTCGGATGGTATCCAAAATCTTATCCACGTAAACTTCATGTGAGGCGTCGGCCACCATCACATCAATCTGTTTCGAATCCATTTCTTTTATTTCGTTATATATTCGTTGTAATATAGTTGTACAGGTTTACTTTATGTTAGGAATGATTTGTGACAGAAACATACGCACCTCTTCGTGGGATGCAGCCTCGTGCAGAACCATCATGATCGTGTCGTCGCCGGCAATGGTGCCCAGTACGGCGGGACATTCGCGGTTGTCGATGTCATAAGCCATGCTGCTGGCATAGCCGGGCCGGGTGCGGATGACGGCAATGTTCTTGGAGAAATGGAGGGAAATGAAGCCGCTGGTCATCAGCATTTCGCTTGCGCTCTGGTCGTTGCTGCGCTTGTACATGATGTTGTTGGGAAGAACATATACATATTTCCCGTTCATGTTGGCCGCTTTGGCTACTTTCAACTGTTTCAAGTCGCGTGACAAGGTGGCTTGTGTCAGCTCAAAGCCCTCTTTGTCCAAAGCCTGCAACAGCTCTTCCTGAGAACTGATGTCTTTGCTTGAGATAATCATCTTGATGGCATCTAACCGATTGGCTTTCTTTTTCATGTTTCTGTATAATTATTCTTAAGTTGGTGCAAAAGTAGGGAATATTTTGGAAAGAATATACAGAAATGGGATTTTTTTATTCTTTAATATGCAAAAAATGTAAAAAAGACGGTATATGTATGCAGGTTTGGAATGTAATTAAAAGCCTTTTATCGGAAATCTTTTAATTATATCTTTGCGACAACTTCAGACAGGTAGCCTGAAAAACTCAGTGTGGGGTAAGTGCAAGCTGTCTGCGTGCGGTTTATCTCTGGCTGCCGTAAGAGAAACGGCAAGTATAACCGTGTCTTGGGCGGGGTGGAGTAGGTGATAAACGACAAAAACAATAAGAGAACTGCCAAAAGGCTCAGAGTCCGTTTGCCGTGAAGCTCTTATTTTTGCAATACAGAATAAAGTTCATTTCTTAATTCTATTAAAACTATCAAAGGCACATGAAAAAACTACTTGGATTAATTTCCTTTCTTTTAGTATTGGCAGGTTCCGTTTCTGCCAAAGTGGTACTTCCGGCTATCTTTTCCGACAATATGGTATTGCAGCAAAACGCGCAAGTCAATCTGTGGGGAAAGGCAACGCCCGGTGAACGGGTTTCGGTAAAAGCGTCATGGACGGATAAAACCGTGACAACCAAGGCTGCGGCTGACGGCAAATGGACTGTGAAGCTGAAAACGCCTGCGGCTGCAAAAGGGCAGTCTGTTACGGTGAGCGGTGAGAATACGATTACTATTAATAATGTACTGGTAGGTGAAGTATGGCTCTGTACCGGACAATCCAATATGGAATATCCGGTTTCCAGGCATCCCGATAAAAAATGGATGACCGGTATGACAACGGAAGCCGAGGAGATGAAGGACGCGGATTATCCGGAACTTCGTCTGTTCCGGGTGGAACATCAGTTGGCTCCCGACGGTGAAAAGGATGACTGTCAAGGCCGGTGGCTGGTGTGCACGCCGAAAAACCTGTATGACTTCTCGGCTGTGGGATTCGTTTTCGGACGCCGGTTGCATAAGGTAATTGAATGTGCCGGTAGGTATGATACAGTCTACATGGGAGGCACGCATGCGGAATCGTGGACGAAAATGAGTGTTATGAAGAACAATCCGCTCTATGCAGATGTACTTGAAGATTTTGCTTTGAAGAATGTGAAGCAGGAGAAGGGATATTGCAAGGTCCCCGCTACGCTTTGGAACGGTATGATTCATCCTATTCTGGGATATACGGTGAAAGGAAATATCTGGTATCAGGGAGAATCGAATGCCATTCGTCATGAAAAATATCAGCAGGTATTCACCAATATGATTAACAGTTGGCGGAAAGAATGGAAGCAACCCGACATGCCGTTCTATTTCATGCAGATTGCTCCGCATAAAGGACAGCCGGCCGGTATTCGTGAAGCACAGCTCAAGACATGGCAAAGCGGGCTGAAGAATGTGGGCATGGCGGTTGTTACGGATGCGGCGGATTCTACGGATATTCATCCGCGTAATAAGCGCGTGGCGGGTGAACGCATGGCTTTGTGGGCGCTTGCCAAACAATATGGGAAGGATGTGGCATACTCCGGCCCGCTCTTCAAAACGATGAAAGTCAGCGGCAATAAGGCTGTATTGAGTTTTGAATATGCCGAAGACGGTTTGATGACACCTGAGAATGCTCCGGTCAAGGGCTTTCTGGTTGCGGGAGCCGACCGGCGTTTCTATCCGGCGGTGGCTGTGATAAAAGGCAGCCGGCTGGAAGTTTCCGCTCCGCAGGTAGCGGAGCCGGTTGCCGTACGTTACGGCTTTTGTAACTTCTTCCGTGTAAATCTTTATAATAAGTCGGGTTTGCCCGCAGTGCCTTTCCGTACGGATACATGGGAACAAGGCTCGTATGCGCGTTGGTTTGCCGACTCCGAGATGATGCGTTTCCCGCAGGCTTACCGGTTGGATCACGGCAAGCGTCTGTTCTTCGGTTATGCCCAGGGAGTGGGTTGCTGCGCCATGTTGCAGATGTGGAAGACAACGGGCGAACGTCGTTATTATGATTATGTGAAGCAATGGGCCGACTCTCTGATTAATGAAAAGGGGGAAATTCATCTGTATGATAAGTCCACTTATAACCTGGATTTCATTAACTCCGGAAAGGTGCTGTTTGACCTTTACCGTGAAACCGGCGACCAACGATATAAAGCGGCAATGGATATCCTTATCAAACAGTTGAAGAACCAGCCCCGTACTTTGGAAGGCGGATTCTGGCATAAACTGATTTATCAGCATCAGATGTGGCTGGACGGACTGTATATGGCTTCTCCGTTTATGGCGCAGTATGGTGCGGAATTCAATAAACCGGAATGGATTGATGAGGCGGTGAAGCAGTTCCGTCTCTGTCATAAACATACCTATGATGCCAAGACAGGACTGTATCATCATGCGTGGGACGAAAGCAAGAGCCAGCGTTGGGCGAACCCGGAAACCGGACATTCTCCCAACTTCTGGGGGCGCAGTATAGGCTGGTGGTTTATGGCGCTGGTAGATGCCTTGGATTATATACCCGAAAATCATCCGGGACGTGCCGACATGATTGGCTATATCCGCGGATTGGCGGAGACATTGCCGAAATATCAGGATAAGGCGGGACTTTGGTATCAGGTTATCGACCAACCTAAACGCAAGGGTAATTTCCCTGAGGCATCCGTGACCACCCAATGTATGTATGCTTATGCAAAAGCAGTGAATAAAGGATATATCGATGCCAGATACCGCGCTGTAGCGGAAAAGGCTCTGCAGGGCTTGAAAGATAAATTGCTGGTGGAGAAACAGGACGGAACGCTGACTCTGACCCGTTGTTGCCAGGTTGGCGGTTTGGGTGGTCATCCGTATCGCGACGGAAGTTTTGAATATTACATAGGTGAAAAGATGAGGGATAATGACGCCAAAGCAACGGGACCGTTCATTATGGGATGTCTGGAACTGGAGAAAATAAAATAGGTATGAATCGATTGTTTTGTATTGCCATGTTTGCATTTTGTGCAGTTTTTTTGTCTGCACAAGATGTTTCGTGGCCGGAGATTGGTTTGGATGCCAAACCGGCTGCACGCTGGTGGTGGATGGGAAGTGCGGTGGATAAGGAAAACCTGACCCGTAATCTGGAAGCATATGCTGCGGCGGGAATGGGTACGATGGAGATTACTCCGATTTATGGCGTACAGGGAAATGATGCGAAGGATATTCCGTTTCTCTCCCCCCGATGGATGCAGATGCTGCAATATACGGAAAGTGAAGCGTCCCGTCTGGGCATGCAGATTGATATGAACACCGGTACCGGCTGGCCTTTCGGAGGCCCCTGAAGTGGGGATAGAGGATGCCGCCTGCAAACTGTTTGTTACGGAATATCGGTTAGAAGGCGGGAATACGCTTGATCAGAGAATAGAGGTTGCCGATAAAAAACAAAAGCCTTATGCCAACTGGAGCGTCTGATGGCCTTTTTCCGATACGGGGAAGTGTCTGGATTTGACGGATAAGGTAAAAGACGGAATGTTATGCTGGAAAGCTCCGAAAGGGAGCTGGCGTTTGATTGCCGCCTTTTGCGGCAAGACTTTGCAGAAGGTGAAGCGTGCGGCACCCGGCGGTGAGGGGTATGTGATGAATCATTTCTCGGCCCGTGCCGTGAAAAACTATCTCGGACGCTTTGAATGCGCTTTTGACGGAAAGTTCAAGGATACGGCAGGTGGTGCTACAGCTTATCCCCATAATTTCTTTAACGACTCCTATGAGGTTTACGGGGCGGACTGGTCGGAAGAACTTTTTGATGAGTTTCTGGCGCGTCGCGGTTATAAACTGGAAGAACACCTGCCGGAGTTTCTGGCGGCAGGGGAGCGTTCGGACAAGACCCGGCGCATCATCTCCGATTATCGTGAAACTCTCGGTGAACTGTTGCAGGAGAATTTCACCCGTCAGTGGACGGAGTGGGCGCATCGGCACGGGGCTAAAACCAGAAATCAGGCTCATGGCTCGCCGGGAAATCTGATAGACCTTTATGCCACGGTGGATATTCCGGAGTGCGAAGGTTTCGGTTTGTCTGATTTCGGTATACGGGGATTGCGTAAGGATTCGCTGACGCGTCCCAATGATTCCGACCTCTCCATGTTGAAATACGCATCTTCGGGCGCTCATATTGCCGGTAAACCTTATACTTCTTCAGAAACTTTTACTTGGCTGACGGAACATTTCCGCACTTCTCTGTCACAGTGCAAGCCGGATATCGACCTCATGTTCGTTTCCGGCGTCAATCATACTTTTTTCCCATGGTACGACTTATTCTCCTGCTGAGGCTGCCTGGCCCGGCTGGAAGTTTTATGCTACGGTGGATATGAGTCCGACGAACAGCATCTGGCGTGATGCGCCTGCTTTCTTTCAATACATATCCCGTTGCCAGAGTTTTTTGCAGATGGGACAGCCGGATAATGACTTCCTTGTGTATTTGCCGGTATATGATATGTGGCAGGAGCAGGACGGACGTCTGCTGATGTTTGATATTCATAAAATGGCACGGCGTGCTCCGGGCTTTATAAAAGCGGTGCACCGCATTAACGATGCCGGTTATGATATGGATTATATTTCCGATAACTTCATTCGTACGGCCACCTGCCGTGATAAGAAAATTGTGACGTCAGGCGGAACAGCTTATAAAGCATTGGTTGTTCCCGGTGCACGTTTAATGCCTGCGGACGTACTTGCCCGCCTGCTCGAATTGGCAAAAGAGGGAGCGACCGTTGTGTTTCTGGACCGGTATCCGGAGGATGTTCCGGGGTATGCCAGGTTGGAACAGCGCCGTACGGACTTTAAGGGTACTCTGGAGCAGGTAAAGAAATTAGGAAATAAACAAGGTAAAGGTAAGACGGTGTTCTTCGGTACGGATTATGTCCGTACACTGGCGCAGACTGCTGCTATACCGGAAGCGATGAAAACCTTCTTTTGATTTGAGTTGTATCCGTCGGAAGAACCCGGAAGGTTATCATTATTTCATTTCCGCACTGACCGGAAAAGATACGGAAAGTTGGATACCGTTGGCTGTGCCTGCACGTTCGGCCATGCTTTATAATCCGATGAACGGTGTTTCCGGCAAGGCTCGTTTGCGTCAGAAGGATGGAAAGACGGAAGTTTATTTGCAATTGGCTTCCGGAGAATCTGCCATATTGAAAACTTTTACGGAAGTTGACGTACAAGCTCCGGAATGGAAGTATCAGACTGCTGCACGGGGAGCTGTCGAACTGTCCGGCTTATGGAACCTGCGGTTTGTGGAAAGCGTTCCTGCGGTACATAGTGTGCCGGATTCCGTTGCTTTGGGCTCATGGACGGATTTATCCTTTGAAGGTGCTAAAACGACGATGGGAACAGGCTGTTATACAACCACTTTTTGATGTTGGAAAATCCGGCCCTGTCGGCCCAGGATCTGGTTACGCTCTCGACTTGGCGATGTCCGTGCAAAGTGCCCGTGTACGTATCAATGGCCGGAATGTTGCCACTTTATGGGCTGTGCCCTATTGTTGCTCCGTCGGGCAATACCTGTGTCCGGGAAAGAATACTCTGGAAATAGAAGTAACCAATCTTTCTGCCAATCGCATAGCCGATATGGATCGCCGTGGAGTGAAGTGGCGCATCTTCAAAGATATAAATATTGCAGCGCTTGGTTATAAAAAAGGGACTTATGCCGGTTGGGAACCTGTGCCAAGCGGATTATTAGGCCCTGTACGTATTATACCACTGAAGATAACTAAAAACGAAATGCAATGAAAAAAATCAGTCTGGGCGGAGTAGCGCTTGTTTGCGCTTTCTGCTCCTTATATGCTCAAGACCCGCGTGAACGAAACTATTTCTATGAAATCCTTGATCCTAAGCATGAACCGAAACCGTTGGTAGAGGGATTTGCCCAAGAGCGGATTACTGAAAATTTAAATCGCGGACTGGCGGTTGCCCCTTCCCGGGACGGCAAATCTGTGTATCTCAGCTGGCGTTTGCTGGCATCGGATGCTCCCGCCACGGCTTTCCATGTATATCGTGAGGTGGGCGGAAAGGCTTGCCGCCTGACGAAAAAGGCCGTTTCCCGTACTTGTGACTTTGTGGACACCGCTCCTCATGCACAAGCCGTCTATTGGGTGGAAGCTGTTGCAAAAGGACAGAAGCCGGTTGTATCGGAAAAAACGGAAGGTTGTGTTGTCCGATTTGAAGCCTTATACTTCTATCCGCTTGAAAGATAATGCAAAAGCAGGAAAGATAGCATTGGCCGACCTGAACGGGGACGGAACTTATGATTATATAGTCCGTACTCCCGAAACGAATGTGGATCCGGGCATGCCGGGTGATACTACCGGAAAAAACGTATAAAATATCCGCTTATTTGAGTGACGGTACTTACCTATGGACATACGATATGGGACCGGGGATTGAACCGGGTATCTGGTACTCGCCTTTCATCGTATACGATTTCAATGGTGACGGTAAGGCTGAGGTGGCGATTAAAACAGCGGGTACTGACTATGTGAAAAACGAGAAAGGACGTGTTTGCGGCGGGAGTGAATATCTTTCCGTACTGGACGGCATGACCGGACAGGAGATAGACCGGGTGGATTGGCCTGAGCGCAATGACCGTTACGGAAATCTGATTCGTCAGAATCGTAACCAGATGGGGGTTGCCTATTTAGACGGAAAGACCCCGTTTATATTGGCGGCACGCGGCACTTACAAGCTGATGGTTGTGGATGCCTGGATGTTGAAAAACGGTAAATTGGAACGTGCATGGCGTTGGGATGGTGATGAGGAGAATCCTATTGTCCGCAGTATGGGTGCGCACAGCATGGTTACTGCCGATGTGGACGGTGACGGCCGTGATGAGGTTATGTTAGGTTCCTGTATGCTTGATGATAACGGAACACTTTTGTGGTCTTCGGGCTTGGGACATAGCGACAAGGCATATCTTTGCAAGTTGCATCCCGATAGGGAAGGCATGCAGGTGTTTATGGTAAGTGAACCCAAAAAGGAAGATGGCCGTGGCGTTTCAGTAGTGGATGCGGCTACGGGTAAATTGATATGGAGCATCGGTCATACTACTTATCATGTAGGTGACGGTATGGTAACGGATTTTGATCCTGCTCATCCCGGTTTGGAGTGTTTTGCCAGCGAAGACCGTAAGGGGGGGTAGTACCGACAGATATTTGCTTACTGCCGACGGGAAGAAACTGCAAGTAGCTCAAGATGAGATACCCGGCTGCCGTAACTGGATATGGTGGGATGCTGATTTGTTGCGTGAGACATTTAAAGGAGACAATAACCGTTGGGGAGCAGGCTCCTCTTCCGGTGGACGTAGTCAGAGCATCTGGAAATGGAAAGGTGAGATATTGACGGAAAATATCAAGGGGGGATATATTACTGATGGCTGATATGGAAGGTGACTGGCGCGAGGAACTGATAACGGCTTTGCCCGGCGAACTGCGTATTTACCGCACCGATATTCCTGCGACAGACCGTAGGGTAACGTTGATGCAGGACGCTTTGTACCGTAGTTATGTGGCTCATCGTAGTATGGGGTATCCTCAAGCACCCGTACCGTCTTATTATTTAGGAGATAATTAATACATGTATCGGAATAAGATGTTCCGGTATGTTTGCTAACTTTAAAACGCTATTAAGAATGACAAAACCATTGTATGTAATTGCTGCTGTTTGTTTATGGATATTCAGTTCTTGCCAGTCTACGGACTATAAATATGAAGCTGTCTATCGTAACCTGCCTTTTGACATGCCTCGTGTGGAAGCGCCGAGATTTCCCGACCGTACGGTCAATCTGAAAGAGTTTAATGCCGTCGGTAATGGGGAAACTCTATGTACATCGGCTTTTGCCGATGCAATCAATGCCCTTTCCGAACAAGGGGGAGGACATCTTGTTGTTCCTGCCGGTGTTTGGCTTACAGGACCAATCGTATTGAAAAGCAATATTGACTTGCATTTGGAAAAAGGGGCTGTTATCCTTTTCTCTCCTGATGTGGACCTCTATCCTTTGGTGGAAACAGTATTTGAGGGGTTGGATACCCGTCGTTGCCAGTCTCCGATTTCCGGCCGTAACCTGGAAAATGTAGCTATAACCGGCGAAGGGGCAATTGACGGAAACGGTCATTACTGGCGTCCGTTGAAGCGTGAGAAGGTTACGGAGAGCGTCTGGAAGCAGACAACAGCCCGTGGCGGTGTATATAAACGTCCTACCTACTGGTTCCCTTATCCTGAAACTTTGAAAGGGGATACTATCAGCAATATGAATGTCCCCCAGAATCTGAAAACGGAGGAAGAGTGGCAAAGTGTCCGTCATTTCCTTCGTCCGGTGATGGTGAGTCTGATAGAGTGTAAGAATGTGTGGTTGCAAGGGGTGATTTTCCAGAACTCTCCGGCATGGAACCTGCATCCGCTGATGTGTGAGAATGTGCTGGTTGAAGATGTGCAGGTGCGTAATCCGAGCTATGCGCAGAACGGTGACGGACTGGATTTGGAATCTTGTAAAAACGCGCTGATTGTGAATTCTACCTTTGATGTGGGAGATGACGGAATCTGTCTGAAAAGCGGTAAGGATGAAGATGGCCGCCGTCGTGCACGTCCTTGCGAAAATGTAGTGGTAGATGGCTGCACGGTATTTAAAAGGCCATGGCGGTTTCGTTGTCGGCAGTGAGATGAGTGGCGGGGTACGTAATGTATCCGTCAGCAATTGCCAGTTCCTGGGAACGGATGTGGGACTGCGTTTTAAGAGCAAGCGTGGTCGTGGCGGTATTGTTGAAAATATATGGATTACCAATGTGTCTATGATGGATATTCCGACCGAATCCGATTACTTTCAATCTTTATTATGGTGGAAAATCTGCCGTTGAAGTGTTGGAGAGCGGTGAAAAAGTTCCGGCTAAAGTAGATCCTCTTCCTGTGGATGAAACAACTCCTTGTTTCCGGAATATTCATGTGAAGAATTTGGTATGCGCAGGCGCCCGTCGTGCATTGTTCTTCAATCGGTATCCCGGAAATGCCGATTGAAAATGTGGTTTTGGAAGATGTTGATATAACTTCCCGATTGGGAGCCGAATTTGTTTATAGCAAGGCCGTTACGATGAAGAACGTAACCATCCGGAATACGGAAGGCGAGCAAATTGTCACCCGTTTTTGTGAGGATGTGAAATAGAAGACCGGATGTGGTAATAGCGGATGAAACGGATTGTCAAATCTGACACCCTTTCAGTCAAAATAAGTACAAGGAATAGGGGATGATTCCCCTATTTTTGTATCATGAAATAGCGACTAAAACTAATTACCATGAAACAATGCTTTTTTTGCGGTCGATTTGGGAGCTACCAGCGGCCGTACCATCTTGGGAACTTTCACACCGGAAGGATTGGAAATGGAAGATGTGAATCGGTTCCCGAATCATC
>ENA-OQCU01000723-OQCU01000723.1-human-gut-metagenome-genome-assembly--contig:-NODE-723-length-13758-cov-3.899054_pt1 | contig 13758 bp, 14 predicted proteins | sample MGYA00242504_ERZ504590 | MGnify/ENA primary metagenome ERZ504590 (study PRJEB26092, sample SAMD00036318) | human gut metagenome | host: Homo sapiens | study: EMG produced TPA metagenomics assembly of... | reverse complement strand
GCAGATCATAACACAAAAGGAGAACAGCACCCACAGCTATTGTCCGGAGCAGCAGAAGTAATTCATGATGAATAAATGCACTCATCTCTCACCGGAACATCCTTCTAAATAAGGATTCATCCCTGTTATCTGTATTCTTTGACAGATAGGTAAGACTGTCCACTTTTCCTTCCAGATCTACTTCTCCCTTTTCCAGATCAAGCTGCTTCACATGAAGCTGTTCTCCCTTTATTACAAGTTTCCCTGCCTGTGTAAAAAGCAGGATTTCTTTTTCATCAAAGGATTTAATATCCTTTACCCCGGTAATTCTCCCGTTCTGACGGTTTTCCAGCATCAGGCTGTGAGTTGAAAGTATCTTCTTCTCTTCCACAGACGCCTCCCGGTCACAGCCTCCGGAAACTATGACCTGCCAATCTATTACTTATCAGTAGTTTATGTGCCGGAAAATGGAAATAGACAATAAAATGTTAAAAATTTATATGTTCCCACTGCACAAATGCCAAAAGCTGCAAATTACCATCCGGAATCAAAGATATTTGTACATACTCTCTACATCTTCTTTTTTGACAGTTTCTTTTACATCCAGTACTTCTACTTTGACATTCTTACTTCCGAACTGGATTTCAATAGTATCTCCCGTCTTTACCTGTACAGATGCCTTGGCAGGCTTATCGTTGACAAGAACTCTTCCTGCATCACATGCTTCGTTTGCCACTGTACGGCGTTTGATCAGACGTGACACCTTTAAGTATTTATCTAATCTCATATTCTGCTCCTGTAAATGTTCTGTAATGGATACTCACGAATTACTCCTCCGGAGTATCAAAAAAGGGGACTTTCGTTCCCCCGGTTATCGCCTTTATTATTTACCGTTAACCATATCTTTTAATGCTTTTCCAGCTTTGAATTTCGGTGATTTAGAAGCTTCGATTTTCATAGTTTCACCAGTCTGAGGATTTCTTCCCTCGCGAGCAGCTCTTTCACTTACTTCAAATGTACCAAATCCTACTAACTGGATTTTCCGCCATTTTTCAGTTCTTTAGAAACGACATCAACGAAAGATTTCAGAACGTCTTCTACGTCCTTCTTGGATAAGTTTGTCTCTTTCGCCATAGCTGCTACTAATTCTGTTTATTCATGGTGTTTCCTCCTCTAATGATCTCTTTCTTGTTTGGTGGCATCTGCCAAAAGCGACAGAGCTCTATCCTCTATATATATACCTTTTTCCCCATATTGTCAAGGTTTTTCGTAACTGTTCCGTACAACTGTTCCGCACTGTTACTGAGGATAATCCCTGAAACATTCCTCTGCAAAATTCTCCCAGATTTCTCTCTGTCTGATAAGATTCTGAAGCTTTTCCACATTTTTCTCTGAAATCCACACCATTTTTGTGTGAATAATAATAATTTGCCAGTTTCCAGTATTTTTCAGGATAAGTGAAACGTACACGCAGAATTTTTCCACTCTTCTGCCGAGATTGGACGGATTTTATGATATTCCCTGAGCATTTCCCCTGCCAGTTCCAGATTCCAGTTATATTTCTCCAGTATTTTTCTCATAAAACGATACAAATCTGCTACCTGAATATCAAAACTCCAGTGACCAAAATTTGTGACTGCCGTCCCCAAATGATCACCTTTCAGCATCAGAATATTATGCTGATTATATTCTCCATGACATACCTGTCCTTCCCGCCATGCCCTTTCCCTGAGATCATCATAATCCGTCTCGTCCAGAAGCTTTACTGCATACTGTGCCCTTTCAAGAAACTGCTCCACACTTGCCAGATAATTTTTCTCAAATACATTGGATGCTCCTTTGTTCCGTATAAATTTGCGTATCTTACGAAGCTCCTGATTGTGCCGGAGATATTCCTCCCTGAGAGATCTTTCCCTGTATTCCTCCACAGGTTCCATTTTCATTAAAATATGTAACCTTGCCAGTGTCCGGACACTTTTTAAAATATCTTCCCGGGATTTTGTATCACACTCTTTTCCTTCATACCAGTGCTGGAGTGTAAACCTTTGTTCAGTCTTATCTTTACTGACCAGACTTTCCTGATTATTCCGCAGAAAATAATCGGTATTTATACCATTTTCCTGAAGTTTCATCAAAAGCTCCTGCTGTTTTTCCAGCTTTTTTCAGAACCGTGAAATTCCCTCAGGATCAGAAGTCCCTGAGCTGTATAGCAGAGTAAAGCTCCTCTTGTCCTTGCAGAACGGTCTGCTGTCAGCTCATACTGAGCCAAAGTGCCAAGTCCGTAATCATACAATGACATATCCCCCTCTTAATCATCTTAATTCTTTCTATACATATGAAGAAAATCCGGTGGATATACCCCCGGATTTTCATAGAGCCACTGTTATTTACTATATTCTGATATACTGACCATTCCACAAAACTGCACTATTTCTCATCAAGCAGACCCAATAATATCTCTTTCTGATTCTTCTGTGGATCGGCAAGCACTACTTCCAGAAGACGGTTCAGCGTTTCTCCTATTTCACGCCCCGGCTTATAACCGGCTTCAATCAGATCTTTCCCTGTCACTGCCAGAGTTTTTAAAGATACACACTGATGTTCATTAATGATCGTCTCATAAGCCTCTTTCACCTTATCCAGACGTTCCTGCTTCTCTGCGCGTCTGTAATCACTCTGTGCCAGCATATCTGCCTGCTGCACTTCCAGATAATATGGAAAGAGCTCCTCACCGATACGGTTCACTGCCCTGCGCACTGCCTTTGTCATTCCCTCCGGTCTGTCATCATGCCATTTTACCAGACGGGTTACCTTGCGGATCGTATCATTATCGAATTTCAGCCTGCGCAGGATCTGTGCAGCCATCTTTTCTCCCGCAATCCCATGCATCTTGAAATGATCTCTTCCATTCTCATCTGTTTTCCGGACAACCGGCTTTCCAATATCATGAAGCAGCATGGTAATCCTGAGAACTTTATCTGCGCGTACATGACAGAGACTGTGCAGGATATGCTCCCCTACTGTGTAACAGTGGTGCGGCGTATTCTGGGATGTTGTCATACATGCATCAAACTCCGGAAGAAATTCAGCTGTGATCCCGGCTTCATAAGCCACCCTGAGATAATCCGGATGAGGAGACATCAGAAGCTTCACAAGCTCTACCTGAATCCTCTCTGCACTGACATGCTTCAGATTCGGTGCCAGAACCTTCAGTGCCTTACGAGTCTCTTCTTCAATAGTAAAGCCCAACTGCGCACTGAAACGGACTGCACGCATGATCCGCAGTGCATCCTCTGTAAAACGCTCCAGCGGGTTTCCCACACAGCGGATGATTTTTCTTTCAATATCCTCCAGTCCGCCGAAAAGGTCCACCAGTCCTGAAGAAGGATTGTATGCCATTGCATTGATGGTGAAATCCCGGCGTTTCAGATCTTCCTCAAGGCTTGCTGTAAAGGTGACCTCTTTGGGATGTCTGCCGTCCTCGTACTCACCATCTACACGATAAGTCGTGACCTCATATCCTTCTTTTTCCATAAGAACAGTCACTGTTCCATGCTGCAGACCTGTATCCACTGTTCTGTGAAACAAAGCCTTGACCTGCTCCGGCTTTGCGGATGTGGTGATGTCCCAGTCATCCGGGCTCCGTCCCAGAATGGAATCACGCACACAGCCGCCTACCACATAGGCTTCATAGCCTGCTTTTTCCAGTATATGCAAAATTGTTTCCGCGTTTTTCGGTATTTCCAGAATCATATGACCATCCTTATCTTCTTCTATTTATTCTTAACCCCGAAAACCGGCACTCAGATATCTCTGCTGCCGGTTTTCTTTATTTTCTTATTGATTAGTATGCTCTTCCCCAGTAAACCATCTTCTTGGCAGGTTTTCCACAGCATACGCAGACATCACTTAAATGTTCCTGCTCAAACGGCATACATCTGGATGTAGCCTGAACATCCTCTTTAATCTTGTCCTCACATGCGCGGTCACCGCACCACATAGCTTTTACGAAGCCTGGTTTGTTAACAATAGTATCTTTGAACTCTTCATAGTTTGTAGCAACATAAGTATGGGAATCTCTGTGCTTACGTGCACGCTCCAGCATATCTTTCTGGATTGTTTCCAGGATTTCCTGTACTTTTTCCACAAGCTCATCAAATGTAACAGTATATTTCTCTCTTGTATCACGACGGCAGATCACAGCCTGACCATTCTCGATATCCTTCGGACCGCACTCGATACGGATCGGGATACCACGCATTTCCTGCTCTGCGAATTTGAATCCCGGGCTCTTGTCTGTGTCGTCTACTTTTACGCGGACTCCTGCTGCTTTTAATGCTGCAAACATCTCATCTGCTTTCTCAAGAACGCCTTCTTTTCTCTGCTGGATCGGAATGATCACTGCCTGTACAGGGGCGATTCTCGGAGGCAGCACCAGACCACTGTTATCACCATGTACCATGATAATAGCACCGATCATACGTGTTGTCATTCCCCAGGATGTCTGATGTACATACTGAAGTTTATTTTCTTTATCTGTATACTGGATGCCGAATGCTCTTGCAAATCCATCGCCAAAGTTATGGCTTGTACCGGACTGAAGGGCTTTTCCATCATGCATCAGGGATTCAATTGTATAAGTAGCTTCTGCACCGGAGAATTTCTCCTTGTCTGTTTTCTGTCCCTTGATAACCGGGATTGCAAGTACTTCCTCGCAGAAATCTGCATACAGGTTCAGCATCTGGATAGTACGCTCTTCTGCTTCCTCGGCTGTAGCATGAGCTGTATGGCCTTCCTGCCATAAGAACTCACGTGAACGAAGGAACGGACGTGTTGTCTTTTCCCAGCGCACTACAGAACACCACTGATTGTATACCTTCGGCAGGTCTCTGTGGGACTGGATTTCTTTTGCATAGAAATCACAGAATAATGTCTCTGATGTTGGACGTACGCACAGACGCTCCTGAAGCGGATCCAGACCACCATGAGTTACCCATGCAACCTCAGGTGCAAATCCTTCTACATGATCTTTCTCTTTCTGAAGAAGAGATTCTGGAATAAAGATTGGCATGTACACATTCTGTACGCCAGTCTCTTTAAATCTTCTGTCCAGTTCGTGCTGGATATTTTCCCAGATTGCATATCCTGCAGGTTTAATTGCCATGCAGCCTTTAACGCTGGTATAACCGCAGAGTTCAGCTTTCTTTACAACGTCGGTATACCACTGGGCGAAATCGTCTTCCATGGATGTGATGGCTTCTACCAGTTTCTTGTTGTTTGCCATGATTACTTCTCCTTTTTATGTGATTGTGTTGATCCTGACAGTGCATCAGGATATAGTCGCGGCGGAATGCATATTCTTCTTATTTTTCTTCTATAAATAAATTTCCTTATCTGCTTCACAGTCCAAAAATCTGCCTTTTTTATAATCCTGCAAAAACCTGTCATATTATAAAAAACGAAAAAAAGAAGCCCAGCATCCCTCACAAGGGACCGAAAGGCTTCGGCGGTACCACCCTAATTAGCACTGTGCCCAAATGCCTGCACATTGCTCGCTCTTCTTCCGATAACGCAGGAAAAACGCCGTACTTCAATTGTACGGAGCTCCGAGGCCGGTTCCATAATTCACGCACAGAATCCTTCCACCACTGTTTCACAGCCAACCGGCTGTTCTCCGGGACTCTTCTCTGGGATTGCTCCTTATGTACTATTCTCTTCATCGCTGTATATATTTCGCATTTGGTTATATTTTATTTGAAATAAATTGATGTGTCAAGAGTAAAATCGTTACTGTTCACACACCACTATCCTGCGAGATGTTTTGGCATGAATATGCCAAAATCACACTTCTATTGTAATCTTACGTCCTGTCCGGTTATATTTATAATAACGGACCCCGGCTGCATCCAGCATTCTTTTGGAAGCGAGCACTGCCGGCGTGTCTGCATATTTATCGCAGTCATAGACAATCGTCTTAATACCTGCCTGAATAATTGCCTTGGCACATTCATTACATGGAAAAAGGGAAACATAAAGCTTTGCACCTTCCAGACTTCCTCCCCTGTAATTAAGAATCGCATTCAATTCACTGTGGGTCACATAAAAATATTTCGTATGAAGACTGTCACCCTCTCTTGCCCATGGAAATTCATCATCTGAACAGCCCTTTGGAAAACCATTATAACCCATGGACAGGATTTTATTATCCTCACTCACAATACAGGCACCTACCTGAGAATTCGGATCCTTGGAACGCATCCCTGACATCATGGCAACTCCCATAAAATATTCATCCCATGATAAATAATCTGTGCGTTTATGATTTACATCCATTTCCCCAACCTCCCCTTCACATACTTCACCATTCATCCGCTTCATAAAATCAGCACATTGTCTGTTACTGTGAACGGAACGAACAGTAACCATTATCTGCTTATAACTGACACAGCCAGAACTTAACACTTTACTCTACAGCAATTCCCATTCATCATACATGTGAGAGAATTACTATAATCATGCAGGCTCTGGCTGTTTTATCATTTTTCTTATTTTATGACTTATTCAGTCTCTATCTGATTAATTCTTCTGATATGTCTCTCATCATTGGAAAACGGTGTATTCAAAAATGTATCCACAATCTTATGCCAGCCCAGGTCCTACCACATCTTCCGCCAAGTGCAAGGATATTGGCATCATTGTGAGTCTTGTAGCCTCTGCTGTAAAACAATCTGTGCAGACTGCAGCTCTGATTCCTTTAAACTTGTTTGCTGTAATGGAAATTCCGATACCTGTTCCGCAGATCAGGATTCCCTTCTCACATTCGCCGTCAAGAATTGCATGTGCAACCTTCTTTGCATATATCGGATAATCTACGGAATCCAGACTGTCACATCCATAATCTTTATATTCAATTCCTTTCTCATCCAGATACTTCTTGATCTCCTGTTTTAATTCATATCCACCGTGATCACATCCTAGAGCTATCATTAATCTTCCTCCTGAAATTAATTTATTTTCTTTACCTCTTCAGCAGACTATTTAAATGAATCTTCATTATCCATCTGGCCATTACTGCTGATAAGATTATATAGTCAGGCATATATCTGCTTCACTACCTGATTATATCATACCACCTGTATGATCTTATGTCCCGCTGCTTTCAGCAGACGGTTCATAATGGCCTGTCCCATTCTTGGTGTATAAAACGCTTCTGAATAAATAGACCTGACTGCACTCTGGTCAAAGTCCCGCAACACTTCATACAGATGATGCGCTATCGTCTCTTCTTCCTTCCGGCTTCCAATGCTGACTACCAGACCTTCCGGATATCTGTCCTTTGTCTCGTCCGTTGCAATAATTCCAACCTGCTCGCCGTGTGCTTTCGCCTCCGCAGCCAGCTCATTGATCTTCTTCACAACAGCTTCCTCCGGTCCCTCAACAATTGCCAGATCTGCCTTCGGTGCATAATGGCGATATTTCATACCCGGTGCTTTCGGACGCACTTTGCTGTCAGCCGCAATCAGCCCCTTGTCCATCCTTACATCCCCTAGAGTCTCCTGAAGCATCTCCAGAGAAATATAACCCGGACGTAAAACCACCGGCACATCCTCAGTAAAATCAACGATCGTAGACTCAAGACCGATTCCCACCTGGCCTCCGTCAATGATCATCTCAATCGCTTCACCAAGATCCTCCTCTACATGCTGTGCAGTGGTCGGACTGGGTCTGCCTGAAGTGTTGGCACTGGGTGCTGCCACATAGCCGCCGGCAGCCTTGATCAGCTCCTGTGCAATCCTGTCGCTCGGAAACCGAACCGCCACACTGTCCAGACCACCCGTAGTCTCCTGTGGTACAAGATCCGACTTCGGAAGAATCATAGTCAGCGGACCCGGCCAGTACTTCTCTGCCAGGATCTTCGCCTTCTCCGGAACCTCCGCTACAATCGGAGCCAGCTTATCAAACTCTGCAATATGCACGATCAGCGGATTATCCGAAGGTCTTCCTTTCGCCGCATAAATTTTCATAGAAGCCTGCGGATTCAACGCATCCCCTCCAAGACCATACACAGTCTCCGTAGGAAATGCAACCAGACCACCCTGTTTCAAAATATCTCCACCACGCCGGATAGCCTCCATATCAAGATTATCCGCTGTCATGGATACAACTTCTGCTCTCATTAAATTCCTGCTTTCTTATCTGTTCTGTATTTTATATAACAATATTCCTCTTACTTTATTTTCGTTTTGTATGTTCATGATACAACAGAGATAAAAATTCGTCAAATGTTTCTTCTTTGGCAAACAGATATTCTCCATTATCCAACCGAACAAATAACAAGCTGACAGAAAATATTTCTCCTGTCAGCTCGTACATCAATCTCTTAATTTATCAAGCAATACATATACCCTTTCTTTTGTGAGTTCTGTGGCCTTAACTTCTGCTTATACTGCTTACCTGAAACAAGATTATAATTTGTGTATAAATCAAAAAGCATTATCTGATCGCATTCATACAATATTTATAGATTCTTTTATAGGTACGTGTAGAATAGTGAACGCCGTCATCTATATTTCCCTTAAACTCATTGTATGTACTGTAACCATTCTTCATCAGATATTTATAGGTATCTATCCATTGAAATCTCTTATTTAACCTGCTCTGCAATCTGTCATTAAAGTAACGTAACTGCGCTTCTTTTCGAGTTGGTTTCATTGCTGTATTTACCGGATTCACAGACATATAAAACAATCTGCAGTCACTTTCAAGTTCCTCTGCAAGAGTGTTCATACGCGCAAGATATGCATTTGCCTCGCCTTTATAATCAACCCCATTCCCGGAATTATGACTCGAAAGATCATTCACACCAAGATTAAAAATAACTGCTACGGGCTTATCTGAATCTGACTGCAGACGGGCAATTTCACTTCTCATTACTCTCTCTCCTGCTGTTTCAAACCAGCTCAGTCCCTCCCCTGTCTTACACACAAATGATACTTTTGCAACTGCATCCTTTCCATATTCCTGAAGAAGAGTTTTCTGCATAAATACGTTCTGGAATCTCCCACAAAATAATTCCGGAATACTCCGACAGCTGAGCTGCCAGATTATTGACCTGAATATCCGGCTCCTGTTGCCAGTTATACATAACTGCATATAAATGGGTTTTCTTCCTTACCTGTATCACCTGTCCCGCCTGATACTGCGGATTCTGAGTCTGATCCGGCTTCGTGCTCCATCCAAGAAAAGTATATCCGGTCTCGTTCTTTATTGCAGGAAGTGTCACTTTTCCATTACTGTCTGCTTTTCTTATTATCGTAGACCCATCTGCCTGATGGAAAATAACCACCTTCTGAGAAGCAGATGAAATCGCTCCTGTTCCCTCCGACGGTGCCAGTGATTCATCCTTTTTATTATCCGAATATGTAAAAGATGTGAAGCTTGTGGTTCCTTTTTCCGCATCGTAAACCCTTACTTTGCTGGTTTTCGCAAAAGCTGTTTGACAAAAACATGAACTACAGCAAATTGCTCCTGTCAACATCATAATCATCATTTTCCTGCTATAATGTCTAACCTGAATTATTCGATTCCTCATTTTAAAACTCCTTTCCTGTCATGTAAATATTCACAATCCTCATTTTCTCCTACTACTTATACAGTGTCATCTTTTCATTTTTCCACTGTAGCAACATATTTTTCTTATATATATTGCACATACATTATCATAATACAATCGTAATCCATATCTGTAAATTTTGCTTTTCTTCTCTTTACCTCCTAACAATTACTCTCCCAACCATTCCAGCCAATAACCAGCGTAAAAAAATATTTCATTTCCTGTGCATTTGCAGGGTTCTTAGATATTCTTAGCCGGCAAGAATCTGTGTTATGAGCCGACCGTCTCACGTGTCTGAGCGAAGTTTGCAACGGAGCGAGTTTGAGAGGGCGGCTCATGCCTTTAGCAGATTTTTGGCGGCTTAGAATATCTTAGAGCCCGAAACCGCACAGGAAATGAAATATTTTTTTACGCGTCCCTTTTGATCATCAAAGATTACCCGCAATATTCTTTACAAAAACGCAAAAAATGGCGACACAAACTGCCGCCATTTTTCGCCCTCTTACTTATTAACTTTAAGAATATAAGTACTATACACCTCATCCTGGAACACAACTTCTCCAAGCGAATTCAGCACCTCTTCATTCAGTGCATCCCCATATTTCTCCCGTTCTTTCGATCCGACAAAAATATAAGAAACATCATACTCTTCCAGCAGTTCCTTCACATACTCCACATCCAAAGAAATATAAATACTCTCAATATCCGCACTCTTCTCATTCAGATCCGCAGTATCATCTCTCCACAGCCACTCATGCACATACCATCCCAGCACAGTCGGAAGCCCGGTCATAGCAGAAACACGCTCATAACCACTATAGCTGTCCCCGTTCGCCTCAAGCACAACCGGTGACCCTTTCACATTCTTCTTCAGCCATTTAATACCAGCCACATCCTCTGTGAAATCATTTGACAGGAAAGATGTCGCATTCAATCCTTTATATTCAGAAGGCTCCCATACCTTTCCAAACCACGCATACACACTGTTTCCAAAATAACCAAAGGTCCAGCAAAGCAGTACCAGACCGATCACTGACACAACCTTAAACACTTTCTTACGTGCAGCCACCAGCATACGGAAAATACCATATCCCATGGTCATCCCAAACAGCATATACGCCTGATAAGTCAGCTTAAACATAGTATTCGCCCTGGCGTTTCCATTTTCGTAAATATCTCTTACATAAACCAACTCCGGAATCACGATCAGCCCGATTGCACAGAGTCCCATGACAATCGCAAACAGATCCGGCACAGAGATTGCTTTCATCAGTTTATACAGACTTCTGTTCGCACCACCACGAAGCTTCTCCCAGATGATACAGATAATCAGCAGAACTGTCAGAACCACAGGCAGTCCCCACAAAATCAGCAGCTGATGGATCATAGAATGATTCTGCGCAATTCCCACACCTTTAAACATACTGTCAAACTGCAAAGTAAACGGCAGAGAAACAACGTATGAGATCACAATGATCTCCACTGCCTGAACCGCAGTCACTGCCAGAATCCTCTTCACTTTACCATCAAACTGAACGATATTGGTAAACAGCACCACTCCACCGGTCACCACGAAATAAATAATAAAATCCCAGAAATTCGTAAACCGGAACATACCGATCATCACTGCAGCCAGCAGGATATGCGGAATCAACAGCTGTTTTTTCCAGAACTGTTTCCGGCCCGGCTTCATGATCACTGCTTCTCTCATCCGCACACTTCGCATCCACGCATAAAGAAGTCCCACCAGAAACAGCACAAACATTACATTTACCACATGGGCATGGAGATCTCCCAGCACAAAGGAATAACATGGAAATTCATGGATTGTCTTGTCCGGCACATCCGGATTGTATCCAATATAACGGGTCGCATCCGGGAACCAGTAGCTGTCCGCTTCTTTTCCCTGCAGCTTCTGGAGCCATGGAATGATCTTACTGTAAACCACATAATGCATATTTCCCGCAATTGATACAGAAAGTCCTGCTATGATCCCGGCCACTGCCGGCACACAACGTTTCTTTCCTGTCAGGCTTCCTTTAAGCCTGTCCACAGACATCTGACGAACCAGTGAAAACGGAAGCACAAATGCAAATGCAGCCACAAAAGTACGCATCAGATTGTAAGTGAGTTCTACTTTACTGCCAGTCAGCTTCGTCAGAAATACTGCAAAATACTGTCCGCCATAATAATAGTTGATCGTACCTTCTGAATACCACAGATCTCTTGCAGGAAGTGTCGTACTTCTCATCATTGCTTCCATGAAACCATAATCCATAAATTTCTCAGTTCCGTATGCCTGCGGACGGAATCCTGCAAAATAAGTCCATATCAGAAAAAATATAAAGAACAGAATTTCCTCTCCGTAAATCAGTTTTCCCTTTCCAGACGGAAAGCAGTCAATTCCATTTTTTCCCTGAAAATGATATAAAACCCCACAGCCAACAGCACATACAACAGACACACCGATACATGTCGCTGCAGTAAATGGCAGTATCTTCGCAGTTACCAGAAACCACGTAAGAAAACCTGTCACAGTAATCGCCAGCACTTTTGAAAACATCCAGCCTTTGTCCTCAAATCCGGCAAACAGTCTCCCTGTCACAGGCATGGCAACCATTCCCATCAGAAATGCCAACAGCCACCAGGTCCAGAATGTCCATACATCTCCCTTTAACAGAAATGCAGACAGCCCTGCAAGAGCTGCTGCAAGAAGCACTCTCGGTGCCCATTTCTTCATCCGTACGTCCTCCTTAATCATTTATAAAATCATTGTGGTTACTATAATCTTACACATTCTCTCTTATCTCTGTAAATCTGTGATCACCCGGCTCATAATCATAAATCCGGAGTAATCCCCGTAATAATGCATTTGAGGATTATTCTGTTGTTTTATAGATCCGTATCCGTCCATCCTGAGTCTCATAAACCTTTTCATATGCTGCAGCAATTGTCTCCTCACGACATTCCTGCTGTTCAAATTCCATATCCTCCTTCAAACAGGATATATGTGATCTTTTCCTGTTTTACGGCAGCTTTCAGTAGCTCCGGATCATCCGTGGTATACATGAGCACTGCCTGGCCGGCACGATAGCCCGTATCGTACCCTGCAGACCATGCATAATAAGGCCATCCGCAATACAGCATAGCACCGGACATAGTGACCTCGTTCATGGTATATTCCGGTGTCAGCAGAAGATCATTTTTCTTAAGATTTGCACTGAGCCAGTCCGTCAGGCTGCTTTCCATATTTACAGTCATCCTGTGTGCGGAATCGTTGTCTCTTAAGATGATCACGTAATCATAGATCCCCGTTGCACTAAGACAGATACAAAGAACCGCTGCCGCTGCGCGACCGGCCCATTTCTTCCAGCTGTTTTTCCCTGCAAGGAAAACACATCTTACGATCCATCCCCAGAAAACTGTCACAAAGGCATAGGAAATCATCACATATTTATGATTGACATTGATGTCCGGAGTCAGAGATACCAGAAATGCAAATGCCATTGGAAGCAAACAGCCCATCAGCACTGCCCGCTGACCTCTCTTCAGAAATACTGCTGCCACGATCATTCCCACAAAGAAAATCCACTGATCTCCACCAGATACCAGAGTACACCGGAAATGCTTTTATTGTCTGCCAGAAAGCCCCAGTAAAAGGATGGACTCATAACACTTCCCGACACAAAGATCTTCGACTGCAGTTCCGAAAAAGCACTGCCAGTCCGGCACAGATCACATAATCCAGCTTACCGTCAGAAAACACTGCCAGTCCGGCAAGGATCAGAAGGCCGCCGATCAGCGCAGCCCCGTTCCAGAAGGCAGTTAATCCCAGAAACAGCCCCAGAAGGATCGCCGTACCCACATTTCTGCAGATCCAGGCTTCTTTTGTAAAAAAACCGGTTGCAGACCCACAAAAATGCCCATGCTCCTTGATGACTTACATCCCGGCTTGCCCACCCCAACATCCCATTAAAAGATCCATACCGCTACAGCTGCCATCAGAAGGCCGAAAAGCCAGTGACGCTGGTTCAGATATACATTGAAATTCCATAATCCCCAGTTTTCATTGGTAGTATAACCGATAAACGCCGTATTTTCTTCCAGAGTCCCGTACAAGGTCCCCCGCCTGAAGATGTTCCCACAGATAACGCCAGAACGCTGTT
>ENA-OQCU01000722-OQCU01000722.1-human-gut-metagenome-genome-assembly--contig:-NODE-722-length-13769-cov-2.117651_pt1 | contig 13769 bp, 20 predicted proteins | sample MGYA00242504_ERZ504590 | MGnify/ENA primary metagenome ERZ504590 (study PRJEB26092, sample SAMD00036318) | human gut metagenome | host: Homo sapiens | study: EMG produced TPA metagenomics assembly of... | reverse complement strand
TTTTTTTCCTCTGTGATACATTTCTTTTTTCAATTAACCCAACACTGATTAATTTTTCTAATGAGTATAAGACAGTTGGCTCTTTCTCGTTAATTTTTCCAGAAATGGTATTAAGTGTATTTACTCCGGAGGCAATTTGTTCCACAATATTATTTACGAGTGATATATCAGAAAATTCCTGTGTCAGTAAGTTTCTGGTTTCATCATATTAAATAACCATCTGTCCTAAAAAATAATTTTATAATGTTCTCGTCAATGTTTTTTTTCGGATCGATCATGGAAAGATATTTTGCAACACCGCCAGTAATGCCATAGCAGATTGCTTTATCTTCGTTTGAATAGTCAGGAACAAATTTGGCTGAATCTAAATAATTAAATGCTTCTAATTTTATCTGTGAATCACGTCTTCCAAATAAAGGACTTTTTTCACTGAGCACTTTATTTTCCATAAAGCTTAATGCTGAACCACATAAAATTATTTTCAGATTTTTGTCATTCCAAATCGTATCTATATATTTCTGCAGAATAGATAAAAGAGAGTCATCTTTTTCAGCCCAGTATGGCAATTCATCTATTACAAGTACTATCTTATCATTAGCTATATTTTTATCAATAAAATCAAAAACAGCTTCTATACTGTTAAAACTGATGTTTTCAATTCCGGGCATGAATAAATCTAACACTTGTTTAGAAAATAGCTCCAGATTTCTGGTTTTTCCGATTTTTGTTGCCGTATAAAATACAGTTTTTTTATCTTTGACGAATTCGGTAATAAGAGTAGACTTTCCAATACGTCTTCGCCCATAGATAACGGTCATGCCAATGCCGTCTTTGGCATAAAATTCTTCTAACGATGCCAGCTCTTGTTCTCTTCCTACAAACATATGAATAGCCTCCTTTTATTTAAAATAGTTTTATTAAAATTTATTTTATTAAAATTGATTTGAATAAAAATCAAGATAGCACATATTATTATATATTACAAGTAGTTTTTGCAGTTTTATTATTGAAAATCCATTTGGCGGAGGGAGAATGCAGGTAGAACGTGAGACATTTACAAAAGATTTGACAGATAGTGTATAATAAGACCACTTGGAATGTTTTATGTGAAGGAGCAGTAGATGGATATCTATCAGATCTTGACGGAATACAATAATCCGTGGTCAAGCCGGGAAATCTTTTGTTTCTCGTGTATTATGGTGATCGCGGTTATTATGATGATTTATTTATTACGTAAGGAAAAAATTGAATAAGCTCCAGGCAGCTGCGATTTTGGCAGAACTGGTCTTCCTTGGGATTGTGTTTGGTTCTACAGTATTTACAAGGACGGGTTCGGTCCGGCAGTGTGAACTGATTCCATTCTGGTCATGGAGTGCCATACTCAGGTACCATGATATGGAATTGCTGAAGGAGAATCTGCTGAATTGTATTTTGCTTTTACCGGCGGGAGCGTTGCTGCCGCTGATCATGAACCGGAAGGTGAAATGGCAGGAGGCACTGGTATTTGGCGTGCTGATATCAGCCACAATAGAAACGAGCCAACTGATCACAATGCGTGGATTGTTCGAATGGGATGACATGATTCACAATGGATTGGGGTGCATGGTTGGTGCGGTTCTTGTGAATTGGATGATTGGATTTTTTGGAAAAAAGGGACGAAAGATAAACTTTCCCCTATCCCCCCCACAGGGTTGTGGCGGGGACTTTTTTTTGATATACTAAAAGAATACTATTTTAGGCGGAGAAAATAATTATGAGTGATCTGAAAAATGAAATTCATGACTACTGGACGAATCGTGCCAGGGGTTATTCAGAATATAATCAGCAGGAAATGGCAGATGCGAGACGGACGATGTGGCGAGACAAGCTTTTAAGCCTGCTGGGGGAGGCGTTCCCGGAACGTGAACCAGGGGAAATAAGAATCCTTGATGTAGGAACGGGCCCTGGATTTTTTGCGATCCTTCTTGCGGAGGCCGGCTATCAGGTGACGGCGGTCGACTATACAGAAGAAATGCTGAGGGAAGCACAGCAGAATGCCGGTGGATTAGCGGAGTGTATAGTGTGGAAAACAGGCGATGCGCAGGCTCTTGATGTGGAAAGTAACAGCTTTGATGCTATCGTGACGCGAAACGTGACCTGGAATCTGCCAAGACCGGATCTGGCATATAAAGAATGGCTTCGTGTGCTGAAACCGGGCGGAGTTCTCTATAATTTTGATGCAGACTGGTATGGACATTTATATAATGAAGAAAAGCGCAGCGGATACGAGAAGGATCGTCAGCAGACAGAAGCGCAGAATGTAGAAGACTACTACAGTGGTACGGACATTGAGAAGATGGAAGAGATTGCGCGTCAGGTTCCGTTAAGTCGTCTGGAACGTCCAAAATGGGATCTGGAAACGATGCGAAAGACAGGATTTCTGGATGTTTCCTGTGACGAAAATGTCTGGAAAGAGGTCTGGACGGAGGAAGAGATCATTAACAATAGTTCTTCTCCAATCTTCTTTTTAAGTGGACGCAAAAGAGAGGCTTTTCATCTGAAAAACATTACGGTTGAGCCTGGTGAAAAATGGAATGGCGAGCTGGAACTGGCGAATGGAGAACTGCGTTTTCCGGCAACGGTGCTTCATGGACATGGAACAGGTAAGACGATGCTGATCACTGCCGGTGTGCATGCCGGGGAGTATGTGGGAATCCAGGCGGCGATCGAGCTTTCACAAAAGCTTAAGATTGAGAAGGTCACTGGTACGATCATTATCGTGAAGGTGCTGAACCGTCCGGCTTTTGAGGCGCGTAATGGAAGTATGGGGCTGGCGGATGCAAAGAACCTGAACCGTGAATTTCCGGGAAACCCGGATGGTACGGAGATGGAGCGTCTGGCATGGGCGGTTTCGCAGGAGCTGCAGCCGGTGGCTGATCTTTATATTGATCTGCACAGTGGAGATGATTATGAAAAGCTGACTCCATATGTATATTATGCGGGAGCTGCGCCGGAGGATGTGGTGAAGGTTTCTCGTGAGATGGCGGAGCAGGTGGATGTGCCATATATGGTAAAGTCCAACGTGGCTTCGGGTGGTTCGTATAATTATGCGGCTTCGCAGGGAATCCCGAGTATCCTGATCGAGCGTGGCGGCATGGGCGACTGGAATTATGAGGAGGTCCGTTCGACTCGAAGAGACGTCCGGAATATTCTGTGTCACATGGGAATCTATCAGGGATTGAAGGATTTTCGTACGTATTATCCGCTCGAGGTGGCAGATGTGCGATATCAGGATGCGGAAGAAAACGGGCTCTGGTATCCGTTTAAAAAGGTCGGTGACATGATCCAGGAGGGCGATATCCTGGGTGAAGTCCGTGACTATGAAGGCAAGGTTAAGGAAGTCAGTGAGGCGGAGTTTGACGGGGTGATCCTGTATCAGACGGGCACGCTGCAGGTGGTTGAAAATGGTCCGATGGTGACCTATGGACGTATTGTAAGCCGCTATGATGAGCGCAAAGAGCGTATCGTTAACTACTGGGAAAAACGCAGCGACAGCTTTCTGGAACAGAGGCGTGCGGAGCTTCACAGTGCGATGGCGGACCGCTGGATGAAGGAGATCCAGGCACAGCTTCCAAAGGATAATAAGAAGCTTCGCATCCTGGACGTTGGATGTGGAGCAGGATTTTTTACGATTCTTCTGGCAAAGGCTGGCCATCAGGTGACAGGTATCGATCTGACACCGGATATGATCAAGAATGCAAAGCAGCTGGCAGAAGAGGAGCAGGTAGAGTGTGAGTTTGCGGTGATGGATGCGGAGAATCCGGAGTTCCAGGAAGGTACGTTTGATGTGATCGTTTCCAGGAATCTGACCTGGACGCTGCCGCATGTAAAGCATGCATATGGAGAGTGGCTTCGTGTGCTGAAAAAGGGCGGCGTGCTGCTGAATTTTGATGCGAATTATGGAATTACAGACTTCTCGAATGTGGAAGATTTGCCGGAAAATCATGCCCACAATATGCTTGGAAACGAGATGATGCGTGAGTGTGAGGAGATCAAACGGCAGCTTCCGATCAGTTCTTACAGTCGTCCGGCGTGGGATCTGGAGACGCTGGGAGCGATGAGTCTGAAGGAGTTCCATGTGGATCTGGGCATCAGCAGCAGGATCTATCTTGAGAAAGATGAGTTCTATAATCCGACACCGTTGTTTATGCTGAGGACGGTAAAATAGTATGGATTTAAAACAATTACAGTATTTTGTAGTATGTGCACAGACGGGTTCTTTCAGTGATGCAGCGAAGGTTCTTTATTCTACGCAGCCGAGTGTGAGCAAGGTTGTCAAGGCGTTGGAGGATGCTCTTGGAATGCAGCTTTTTGAGCGGCTTCCGAGAGGAATACGCCTCACAGTGCAGGGACAGAAAGTTTATCAGTATGCAAGCAGAATCACAAACGAGATCAGCGTTTTGGAAAATATGGCGTCGCACGGAATGACAAAATGGATCCGTGTTTCGCTGAACCCGAGCTCCTGGTTTGCGAATCAGTTTGTGGATTTTTATAATGAAACATATGAGAAAAATTATCATTTTCAGCTGACTACGGCAGGTGTTCGAAGCGTTATGGACCGTGTCAGGGACTACGTGGACGACATTGGTTTTGTATATATCCTGAGTCAGCAGAAGGAGAATTTTCTGCATGAAATATCTCGGAATAAGCTGCAGTTTGTTCCGATGTATGAGACGGATGTGGTGTTTTATCCGGGAAAATGAGACGGAGCTTTATGACTCTGGTAAGAGCAAATGTTGAGCTGAAAGATCTGGATGGAGTTCCGGTTATTCAGAATTATCAGGATGAATTTTTTTAGACATTGGTTCTGTGCATGAAGAGTCTTTTCAATGGAAGGATATTGACATTTCGGTGCTGACAAACAGTGACTATATTATGGAAAAGATGTTGAAAAACAGCAGGGTCTCCAATGTGAGTGGAAGCTATCTTTCTGAGAATAAAACGGGTACAACACCTGGAATTCCATTGGATATGGGGGACAGCAAGGTGCTCTTCGGTTATATTGTTCATAAAGGGGAAAAATTGACGAAAGTGTACAGGAACTGATCGATTTTTTGGTGGCACGACTACATAAAAGTTAAAACAGACTTATTCCATAATGCACGAGAGATATTCTTTTTAGAATAGCGCATAACCCTCCCGGGGGTTGTGTGCTTTTTTTGATTTGTAGACTTTATTTAACGAATTAATGTGCGGATATTTGATCTGTTTCAGACAGACATAAAGGAGTACTCATGATTAAATATATTATTAAAAGGCTTCTTCAGTTGATTCCGATCTTAGTCGGGATCACTTTTTTGTCTTTTGCCATGATGCGTCTGGCAGGCGGCGATGCTGTCACGTATATGTATGAGAATGCAGGTTCGGCAGTTTCTCAGGAAGTGATTGACGAGACAAGAAAAGAATATGGTCTCGACCAGCCGTTTCTTGTTCAGTATGCAAAGTGGTTTGCGGGAATGGCAACTGGAGATATGGGAAAGAGTTACGTATCCAGGAGGGATGTCTATGAAACTTTCATAGAGAAACTTCCGGCGACGATCATGCTCACAATATCTTCTGTACTGCTTACAATGCTGATCGCAATTCCACTCGGCATTCTTTCAGCGGTACAGCATAATAAATGGAGCGATTACCTGATACGTTTCTTAAGTTTTATTGGAAATTCCATGCCAAACTTTTTTTGTAGCACTGGTGTTGATGTATTTTCTTTCTATTAAACTGGGATGGTTTCCGGTTATTACAACAGAGAATAAATTACAGAGTCTGGTGCTTCCGACGCTGACGCTCGCAATCTCCATGGCATCCAAATATACCAGACAGGTGAGGGCAACGATCCTTGAAGAACTGAATAAGGACTATGTGGCCGGAGCAAAGGCAAGAGGTGTGAGAGGAAGTGTAATTATATGGAAGAATGTTATGAAATCTTCCATGCTCACGATCATTACCCTGCTGGCTTTATCAATAGGAAGCCTTTTGGGTGGAACCACGATTGTTGAAACAATTTTTATGTGGGATGGCGTTGGTAAAATGGCAGTAGATGCGATCACCATGCGAGACTATCCGATCATTCAGGCATATGTGGCATGGATGGCGATTATTTATGTGGTTGTAAATCTGATCACGGATATCATTTATCATTACCTGGATCCATCGAGTAAGATTAGGAGGTGACGGTAGCATGAGATGTAATAAATAACACAGATAAAAATGTTACTGTCCGAAAGCTAGAAAATCCGCAAAAATCATGTCAGAGAAAAACTGATCTTTTTTACAATACTGGCACTGATCCTGCTTCTTGCAGCAGCTTTTGCCCGGAAACTCTGTCCATATGATCCGGATGTACAGGATCTTCTGATGGCACAGAAGCCACCCAGTGCAGAACATATACTGGGAACCGACCGTTATGGAAGAGATATGTTTTCGCGTGTACTGGTGGGAAGTACGACCAGTATTTATGCAACTCTGCTTCTTGTAGCAATCATTACTGTGCTTGGAACTGTGATTGGTATCATCTGCGGATGGTGCGGGGGAATCCTTGATACAGTGCTGATGCGTATATCCGATCTTTTTCTTGCATTCCCAAGTCTTGTTTTTGCTCTTGCAGTAGCAGGTGTACTCGGTGGTGGTATTCAGAATGCAATCATAGCTCTGGCGGTGATCGGCTGGCCAAAGTTTGCCAGACTTGCCCGGGGACTGACTCTTGCACAAAAAGATTCGCCGTATCTGATGGCAGTGAGACTGTCAGGAAGCATTACACCCAAGATTATGTTCAAACATATCTTACCGAATATTGTAGGTCCGATACTGGTCACATCTGTACTTGATATTGGAACTATGATGATGGAACTTGCAGGGCTTTCCTTCCTTGGACTTGGTGTACAGCCTCCGATGGCAGAGTGGGGAAGCATGATCAATGATGGAAGAAGTATGCTTCAGATATCACCATGGATGGTGCTTGCACCGGGACTTGCCATATTTATAACCGTTATGATATTTAATCTCCTTGGAGATACACTGAGAGATTTTATGGATCCAAAAGAAAGAGCAAAGAGATAAGCATATAAAGAAAGGAAACAACTATTATGAAGAAGAAATTAATTGCAGCGATTCTTACAGGAGCAATGCTGGTGGCAGGAATGTCCACAGGTGTATGGGCAGAGAGTGAAAAGTCATTCGTGTATGGAACAACCGGATACAGCGAGGAGATGGGAGATGCCGGATTAAATCCACATGATAATTATTCCGGATGGAGTGCACTTCGTTATGGCGTTGGTGAAACCCTTTTCAAATACAATGACAACATGGAAGTAGAGCCATGGCTTGCAACCGATTATGAATTTGTGGATGATACAACCGTAAAGATCACACTTCGTGACGGGGTAAAATTCTCCAGCGGACGTACCATGGACGCAGAAGCTGTTAAGGAATGTCTGGAAGATCTGATCGCAGTTCATGACCGTGCACCTTATGATCTGAAGATCGATCATATTGATGCAGATGGACTGACACTTACCATTTATACCACAGAACCATGTCCGGCAATCATCAATTATCTTGGTGATCCATACGGTGCGATCATTGATATGGACTATGGAATCCAGGGGGAAGGCGGTTCTGCAAATGTAGCTGGAACAGGCCCATATGTTGCAACGAATGTTACACCTACCCAGATCGATCTTGTTAAAAATGAAGACTACTGGGGCGGCGATGTCAAGGTCGATAATATTACAGTAAAATCCTTTGCAGATGGAAGTGCTCTGACCGCAGCATTGCAGACAGGGGATATCCAGGGAACTTATGGATTGCAGTATGACAACTATCCGTTATTTGAAAATAATCCGGATTATACCATCAATTCCTGTGCGACCAGTCGATGCTTTTTTGGACAGTTTAATATGGAATCAGAGCTTATGCAGGATCAGAATCTCCGCAAAGCGGTTGAGATGGGAATCGACAAAGAGGGCTTCTGTTCTGTGATTATGCAGGGTCGTGGTGTGCCGGCAAAGGCGGCGTTCCCAAGCAGCTTTTCTTATGGAAATGATGCGGTAGAAACGGTTTCTTATGACCCGGATGGAGCGAAAAAACTCCTTGAAGAATCTGGCTGGACAGACACAGATGGTGACGGATATGTGGATAAGGACGGAGAGAAATTAAGCATCAACTGGCTGACATATCCGACTCGTCTGGAGCAGCCAAAGCTTGCAGAATATGCACAGGCTACACTGAAAGAGATCGGTATTGATGTGCAGGTAAACAACACTTCCGATCACAGAACTTTCGCAGAAAACGGAGATTTTGACGTATATGTAAGCTCTACAACAACTGCACCGACTGGTGATCCTGAGTACTTCTTTACCAGTACAGTTGTAGGTTCCAAGAACTATGGAAAGTATCAGAATGAAGAGGTTACCAAGCTGACAGAGAAGCTTCACCAGACCTTTGATAAGGACGAGAGAGGTAAGATCGCAGTAGAACTCCAGCAGGATATCCTGGATGATGATGCATTCTTTTTCGTATCACATTTGAACATGGGAATCGTGACAAAATCAAATGTTACAGGAATGGCAGCACATCCATGCGATTACTATGAGATCACTGCTGACCTGGATGTAGAATAAAATTTCTGAGGAGAAAATAAATTATGAATTCTTTGCTTCGTGTAGAGCATGTGACAATTTCTTATAATGGAAAACCAATGGTAGAGGATGTCAGCTTTGAAGTAAAGCAGGGCGAGATCCTTGGAATCGTGGGTGAGTCCGGAAGTGGCAAAAGTACGATCATAAAAGCAATCATGGGACTTCTGGGAGAAGAAGGTCTGGTTACAAGAGGCGATATCTGGTACAAAGGTGAAAATCTTACAGACATGAGCGAAAAAAAAGCTTCAGTAAGCTTCTGGGAACAGAGATCGGAATGGTATTTCAGGACTGTAAAGCCGCATTATGTCCTGTACGGACGATTGGAGCACAGATATACGAAGCAGTGTCTGAACATGAGAAAATCAGCAAAAAGGAAGCACGGAAACGTGCAGGAGAGATTATGAAAAAAATCGGTCTGGATGACAGTGACCGTGTGCTGGACAGCTACCCGTTTGAACTTTCGGGTGGAATGAACCAGAGAGTGGGAATCTGTACGGCCATGATCCTGCATCCGAACCTGCTTCTTGCAGATGAGCCTACCAGTGCGCTGGATGTGACCGTGCAGAAGCAGGTGGCAGAAGAACTTCTGTTTATGCGCAAAACATACAATACCGCGATGATTCTTGTAACTCATAATATCGGTGTTGTAAGGATGATGGCAGACAGAATACTGGTGCTTCAGAACGGACAGGCAAGGGAGTATGGAGAAACTGAGGCTGTTCTGGATCATCCGAAAGATCCGTATACAAAGAAACTGATGAGTTCGGTGCTTCATTTGAAGCGGGCAGAGAATCAGGAGGTGCGTTGAAATGACAGACATTATCCTGAAAGCTGAGCATCTCAAAAAAGTATTTATATCAGGAAAAAGTCCATGACTGCAGTGGATGATGTCAGCTTTGAACTGCAGCGAGGTGAATGCCTAGGAATCGTAGGCGAATCCGGCAGTGGCAAAAGTACGATCGCAAAAATGATCACACATCTTGAACCAGTTACAGGAGGTCAGATTTTCCTCGATGAAAAAACATCACAAATGCAAAAGGCAAAGAACTGCGTGATATCTACCAGGACATGCAGATGGTTTTTCAGATGCCGATGGAATCGTTTGACCCGCGACGTACGCTGGGTGATGGAATTGGGGAAAGTCTCCGGAATATGGGGATAAGCCGCAGGGAAACTCGTGAAAGAGTGGAAAATCTTCTGGAAAAGTGCGGGTTGGAAAAGGAATTTGCTGACCGTTATCCTCATCAGGTCAGCGGAGGTCAGTGCCAGAGAGCTGCGATTGCCAGGGCTCTTGCAGTAGATCCGGAAATCCTGATTTGTGACGAAGCAACCAGTGCACTGGATGTAACCGTGCAGAAACAGATACTGGAACTTCTGATTGAACTGAAAGAGAAGGAAAATCTGTCATTTCTGCTGATCTGTCATGATCTTGCACTGGTACAGGCACTTTGTGACAAAGTTCTGGTTCTTTATCATGGAAAGACAGTAGAATACGGAAGTCCGGATGAGATCATTGATCATCCGAAAATGGATTATACGAAGAGACTGATTGAGTCGGTTTTATAGGGCAATTACTATAATAAGTAGCAAATAATAGTTGGAGGGCAGGAACTATGGTAGTCAATGTTTTTCTGTTTGATGATTTTGAAGTGATGGATGCGTTTGGTCCGGTGGAGATTTTGGGGCGTGTACCGGAGCATTTCTATGTGCGTTTTATTTCTCTGCGCGGGGGTCTGATCACAGGAAAACAGGAAATAAAAATTTGGACAGAACCGCTGAATCCGGTGGAGATTGAGGATATTTTCCTGATCCCGGGCGGAACGGGAGTTAAGAGCTTTCTTCATATGGAGGGAGAAAATGGCCAGCAGCTGCTGAAACAGGCGGTGGAGGAGGCATCTTTTTGCATGATGGTCCAGAATGCCTCTGCGCTGTTGGCAAGGACGGGGCTTTTGTTCCACAGACAGGTGGCCGATTATGCGTATGATGAAAACTGGAAGAGGATGTTTACGGTTGGAATTGATTACATAGACGGTGAGAAATGGATTTCTGATGGAAAATATTATTCCTGTAGTACGACGGTGGCTGCAATGGATATGACGCTTGCTCTGATCAGTGATAATCTGGATGTTTCTGTTGCAGAAAAGATTGCAGAAGAGATTGGATATTCCTGGACAGCAGTTTCTGAGCGGAGTGTGTGAGAGATTATCAAAAAAGCTACCTGCCGATGGATGAGTATTTTTATGGGTTGAATTGAATGTGCATCAATATGTGGAGGTCATGCACTTTATTTGGGAGATAACACAGTTCTTTGTGTTGTTTATATTTTAACAAAACAGGGGGTAAAAACAAGCCTCCCGGGGGGATTATTACCTATGAAAAAAAGAACGTTATTCATGCTGTATATGAATATATAGATATCCCCCCCGGGCGGTTGTTGACACTTTGACACAGTGATAAAATACAGTTAATTACGAGGTGCGCGCCGAATAAAATAAAGTTTTCACAGGGAAAGGAAGTATATATATGCATATACCTGAGAACTATTTAAGTCCGTCAACATGTGCGGTAATGACGGCAGCCATGCTTCCGGTATGGGGATATTCGATCAATAAGATCAGAACGGAGATACCTAAGGCAAAGATGCCGTTACTGGGAATTGGCGCAGCATTTTCATTTCTTGGAATGATGTTTAATGTACCGCTTCCGGGAGGTACGACAGGACATGCGGTAGGTGGAACTCTTATCGCAATTCTTACAGGCAGTCCGGCGGCCGGGTGCATATCGGTATCCATTGCGTTGCTGATCCAGGCACTGCTTTTTTGGGAGACGGTGGAATTCTTGCATTTGGAGCAAACTGTTTCAACATGGCTTTTGTACTGCCGTATCTAGGATTTTTTCTGTATCAGTTACTTCTGAAAAAGACGGCAAGCGTAAACTTAGCGCTGCGATTGGTGCATATGTAGGAATCAATGCAGCGGCATTCTGTGCAGCTGTTGAATTTGGAATTCAGCCATTGCTGTTTAAAAATGTAGCAGGTCAGGCGCTGTATTGTCCATATCCGTTAAGTGTGTCCATACCGGCAATGATGGTCGGACACATTACGTTATTTGGCCTGGCAGAGATTGTATTAACAGTAGTTGTATTGGCTTTTGTAGAAAAAGTTTCACCTGCAGCACTGGACAATGTTCCGGAGAAATCTTCGTTCAAACCACTGTACATATTAATTGGAGCACTTATCGTTCTGACACCGATCGGACTTCTCGCAACAGGTACTGCCTGGGGAGAATGGGGCGTGGATGAGATGGCGACACTTGTCAGTGGCGGCACTCAGTTGGGATATACTCCGTCTGGTATGGAGAGTGGATTTGAGCTTTCAACACTGTTCCCAGATTATTCGATGACAGGTATGCCAGAATGGACAGGATATATTCTGTCAGCAGTTGTTGGAGTAGCTCTTCTGGTAATTTTCTTCAAAATTATTTCTTCTCTTATGAAGGATAAAGTTGATTTTAAAAAGAAAGCAGCATAATTAATAATGAACGATTACAGAACAGAAAAAACAGAAATTCCTGAATGGATGTGCCAGCAGGAAGAATATACTCCGTCGAAGGATAAAGAAGCATTTTTGACTAAGAGCACAAAGTCTGTTTTGTCTGTACTTGGAAAGCTAAGATTTCATGAAGGGAAGGATGGCAGATTTTCTGCTACTCCTTCTCTTAAATTATTTTATACGCTAATATATATTATACTGACAGCATCTGCGAGAAATTATTTATTTGTATTGATCATGTGTGCAGCAGTAACTGTCAGACTGGCATTTTTTCCGGCAGCAGCAATACGGCAGGTTTTAAGTGAAACAGCAGGTGCAGTAATGATTTCTGTGTTTCTTCTTTTGCCGGCAGTTTTTATGGGGAATCCTCAGACACTGGCGAATATTACAGCCAGGGTGTATGTATCGGTAACTTTGGTTGGAATATTGTCGGCTGGGACATCCTGGAATAAACTTACAGCCAGTATGCGAACTTTCCGGATTCCGTCACTGTTTATTTTTACACTGGATATTACGCTGAAATATATTTCTGTTCTTGGAGAAATCTGCGTGGATATTCTGACATCTGTCGGGCTCAGATCGGTGGGAAAAAACCCGGACAAGGCAAAATCTTTTTCCGGAGTACTTGGAATCACATTCCTGAAATCCAGTGAGATGTCAGAAGAAATGTATGCGTCTATGTGCTGCAGGGGGATTCACAGGAGAATATCAGATGAGCAAAAAGTACAGACTTTGTTTGCAGGATGTTTTGGGTATTCTGATGATGGTGTGTGGTATTTGCCTGTTTTTTATATTTGAATGTAAATATGTAGTCCGAGATTTTTAAAGAAAGGGAAGAAGCATGATCACACTTGAAAAAGTATGTTTTGCATATGAACATGAAGTTGCACTTCGATATGTGAATCTTCATATCGAAAAGGGAGAGTCACTGGTAATTCAGGGACCGAATGGATGCGGCAAATCAACGCTTATCAAATTATTGAACGGGATTATTTTTCCATCAGAAGGCATTATTTATATAAAGGCCATGAGATTACAGAAAAAGCGCTGAAAAGACAGGCAGTTTGCAAAGTGGTTTCACCAGCAGATGGGATATGTTTTCAGAACGCGGATACACAGCTGTTTTGCGGAAGCGTGGAAGAGGAAGTTGCGTTTGGACCGATTCAGATGGGGCTTTCGGAGGCAGAAAGTCAGGGAGAGAACAGAGGATTGTCTTCGTCTGTTTGGAATTGAAAAAGCTTAGAGAAAGACCACCGTATCATCTGAGCGGAGGTGAGAAGCGAAAGGTTTCTCTTGCATGTATTCTTTCCCTGAATCCGGAGGTGTTGATCCTGGATGAGCCGCTTGCCGGTCTGGATGAGAAGACGCAGGATATGCTTCTGGATTTTCTTAAAAAGCTTTCATAATGCAGGAAAAATCGCTGATCACGATCACACACAATCGCCAGCTTGCGGAAAATCTGGGAACGCGTTTTGCAGTTATGAATGAAGAGCATGAATTGAAAGTATTATAACTGTTCAGAAGGTAGTAATATTATAAAAAAA
>ENA-OQCU01000714-OQCU01000714.1-human-gut-metagenome-genome-assembly--contig:-NODE-714-length-13882-cov-3.212432_pt1 | contig 13882 bp, 14 predicted proteins | sample MGYA00242504_ERZ504590 | MGnify/ENA primary metagenome ERZ504590 (study PRJEB26092, sample SAMD00036318) | human gut metagenome | host: Homo sapiens | study: EMG produced TPA metagenomics assembly of... | reverse complement strand
CACGCTACCGTTGACGAAAAACCATCGGATTCGGAAGTTCTTAAGCGAACCTCAAGCGCACAGAGAAAGCTCCTGTCGAATAAGGACAGGTCACCGGAAAGATCACTTTCGATATCGCGCAACGAGCTCGACCGAAACGCACGATCTCTTCCGAATTCGCCGACTTTTCGCCATTTCGAGCCCGGTTCGCCGTCAAACCTGAGTTGTCATCGATCCTTCGCCGTCGAGCCGGGATCGAGGGGGCCCGGCCGGGCGGCGCCGCTCCCGGCCGGGCGGCGGGCGACGGGATCCGTGGGCACGAATCGACCACCATGACAATGTTGCCTTCGGCGAACTCATATTGCGACGGTTCCGAGTTTCAGCGACCTGGGCATATGTCGAGCGCCTTCCCGGAAACCCGGCGCGAACGGCTCGAAACGGCTCGAAACGACCCCCGAAATTGTCACGGACGTCGATTCGCGCCCACGATCCCCGCTTTCCCTGCTAACCCTGGTTCAACAGCGAAGAGCCCGGCTGGCAGCACGAAACGGCACGCGGGAGAGAACGCGGGACAGAAACCCTTCCAGACCTGCCAAGCGCCTAGCCGAACGCTCACGCTTCACGCGAAGCGCCCCCCGAGGCACCGTCCCGCGCGCCGCAAAAGCAAAACCGCCCGGCGCGATCGCCGGGCGGTTCGCCACATGCTTCTACGGTTGTCGCTTACGCCAGGCCGCAGGCCTTACGCAGCTCGTCGGCCTTGTCGGTGCGCTCCCACGTGAACTCGGGAAGCTCGCGGCCGAAGTGGCCGTAGGCGGCCGTCAAGCGGTAGATGGGGCGGCGCAGGTCGAGCGCGTCGATGATGGCGCCCGGACGCAGATCGAACGTCGCGTCCACCGCGGCCATGATGTCGGCCTCGGGAACCGCGTTCGTGCCGAACGTGTCGATCATCACGCTGACCGGCTTCGCCATGCCGATGGCGTAGGCAACCTGCACCTCGCAGCGAGCGGCCAGGCCCGCGGCCACCACGTTCTTCGCCACCCAGCGCGCCGCGTAGGCCGCCGAGCGGTCCACCTTCGTGCAGTCCTTGCCGGAGAACGCGCCGCCGCCGTGGCGGCCCATGCCGCCGTAGGTGTCGACGATGATCTTGCGGCCGGTGAGGCCCGCGTCGCCCATGGGGCCGCCCACCACGAAGCGGCCGGTGGGGTTCACGTGGATCTCGGCGTCGTCGGCCAGCGCCACGCCCTCGCGCTCGAGCACCGGCTTCACCACGTTCTCGACGATCTGGGCGCGCAGCTCGTCGTGGGCGATCTCCTCGGCATGCTGCGTGGACACGACCACCTTCTCCACATGCACGGGGCGGCCGCCCTCGTAGCGCACGGACACCTGGGTCTTGCCGTCGGGGCGCAGAAGCGGCATGGTGCCGTTCTTGCGCACCTCGGTCAGGCGCTCGGCCAGGCGGTGGGCCAGATACACCGGCATCGGCATGAGCGTGGGCGTCTCGTCGCAGGCGTAGCCGAACATCATGCCCCTGGTCGCCCGCGCCGACGCGCTCGTAGGGGTCGCCCTCGTCCAGGCCGTGCTGGGCCTCCCAGCTCTCGTCGACGCCCTGCGCGATGTCGGGGCTCTGGTCGTGGATGGCGTTCAGCACGCCGCAGGTGTCGCAGTCGAAGCCGTACTTCGCGCGGTCGTAGCCGATGTCGCGCAGCACCTCGCGCACGATGGCGGGCACGTCGACGTAGGCCTGCGTGCGGATCTCGCCGGTGACGATGACCATGCCGGTGGTGGCCATGGTCTCGCAGGCCACGCGCACCTGCGCGGGATCGGCGGGCTGCCCGCTGGGAGCCACGTAGCCGGCGGCGGCCAGCTCGATCTCCTTGGCCAGGATGGCGTCGAGCACCGCGTCGGATATCTGGTCGCACACCTTGTCGGGATGACCCTCGGTGACCGACTCGGACGTGAACAAATAGGTAGAGCATTCTTCGGCCATACGTTCCTCCTTCATCGCTGTAGGCCGGACCACCTTGGCGTATCCGCCAGGTTGGTGTCGGGATCACAGAGCCAACTCTCTCCCCCGACTCTTGATAAAACAGAGAACCGTGCGAAAAGCCGGAATCCCCGTGAAACCTTGCCGATGGTACCCCGAAAGAACCGTCCGCGCAATAGAGAAAACCCCGCATGCGCGCAACCCCCACGACCGCGCCGTTCGCATGCGGCGCGCGCCCCGGCGAAGCGCGCTCCGCACGACGGCAACGCCCCGTCGGCTGCGCTCGCCCGCCCCTCGACCGAGCCCGGAAAGATTCCGTGACGTTGCCGTTCATGTGGCGATACGGCAACTTCCCCGATCGCGGCGCGCGGCTCGTGGTAGACTTTTTGGTTGAAATCCAGCCTCCGCCCCGAGCACGTCCCGCCGCTTCGGGAGCGGCGTCCCGAAAGGATCGCCATGCCAACCAACGCCGACTACACGCGCGAGTACTTCCAGATCATGGACGCGCTCGGCGGCGACGTCGCCGGACGTCGCGCCGCCTACGACTACATGCAGAGCTCCACGGCCATCGTGCACCACCGCGTGGTAGCGTGCTCGTTCATCCCCCGCCTGTTCAATAGAAAAACCTACGACACGATGAAAGAGACGGCGGAAACCGCGCACCGCATCCTCGTCAAGGTCATCGAGCGCTACCTGGCCGACCCCGAGTACCGGCGCGCCTTCGACTTCGACCCGCGTCTGGAAGAGCTCATCCTGCTGCCGCGCGGCTACGACTCGGTGCTGCCGTTCGCCCGCGTGGACACGTTCCTGGACGAGGACGACTACCGGGTGAAGTTCTGCGAGTTCAACGCCGACGGCTCGTCGGGCATGAACGAGAACCGCGAGATCACCACGTCGGTGGCGCAGTCAGAAACGTTCAAGGAGTTCGCGAGCCGCCACCGGGTGGAGGGCTGCGAGCTGTTCGAGTCGTGGGTGCAGGCGTTCTTGGACATCTACGCCACCTACGCCCGCCGCGTGGAGAACCCGCGCATCGCCATCTGCGACTACCTGGAGAACGGCGTGGTGGACGAGTTCCACATCTACGCCGATCTGTTCCGCCAGCGCGGCGTCGAGTGCGTGGTGGCCGACGTGCGCGAGCTTTCCTTCGACGGCGAGGCGCTGCACGACAAGGACGGCCAGCGCATCGACGCCATCTGGCGGCGCTGCGTCACCAACGACGTCATCGACCACTGGGACGACTCCCAGGAGCTTCTCAACGCGGTGCGCGCCGAGAAGGTGGCGCTCATCGGCAGCTTCGCCGGGCACATCGTGCACGACAAGCAGATATTCAAGGTGCTGTTCGACGAGCGAACCCTGGAGTTCCTGGACGGCGACGAGATCTCGCTCATCGAGGAGACCGTGCCGATGACGGCGTTTCTGGACGACGACTACATCAACGTGCCGCAGATCCGCGCGAACAAGGACGAGTGGATCATCAAGCCCACCGACCACTACGGCGCCGACGACGTGTACGCTGGCTGCTACGTGTCGCAAGAGGAATGGGAGGGCCTCATCGACAAGTTCGCGAACGGCCGCGCAGGCTTCCCGTTCATCGTGCAGCGCTACATCCACCCCTTCAAGACCGAGACGCTGCCGCCGGACACGGGCATCGACCAGCTGGCCGACGACGAGGTGTCCGACGCCCCGAAGCTGTACAACAACCTGAACGGACTGTACCTGTACGACGGCGTGTTCCAGGGCGTGTTCAGCCGCCTGGGGCCGCTGCCCACGATCTCGAAGGACATGCAGGGCATGACCGCCGCCACGATCTGGGTGGACTAGGAACTTCGGCGCCGGCGGGGCGGGGGCGCCCTGCCGGCGCAGCATGCCGCGGGAGCGTCGCAAGAAGAGAGAGACGAGAGATGACCGATCTGATGAACAAGCTCGCCGCCGTGGTGGCCGCCGCATCGCTGGCGATCACGCTCGTAGCGGCCGGGTTCGCCGCATGCGCGGCGTTCCCGCAGACCACCGAGATGCTGGCCGGGGCATTCTCCGGCAACGGCAACCCGGGCACGCCGTTCTCGCACGACGAGCTGGTGCAGGCCGCCGTCGCCACGCGCGACTACACCGTAGGGTCGAACGACCGCGAGGCCGTGTTCTCCATGCTGCACGCCATCAACGAGAGCGCGGGCACCCCCTACGCCGAAGCAAGCCCGGACGAGCTGGCCGCCGCGCCCGAGGAGTACACGCTGCCCGCCGACGCCCTGTCGCACCTCGACGACGTGTACCACGTCGTGGCGGGCGCGCGCATCGGGCTCATCGTCGTCGCGCTCGTGGCCGTAGCAGCCTGCGCGCACATGGCCGTCCGCGTGGGGCGCCGTGCGCTCGGCGGCGTGGCTCAGGCGGCGGGCATCGCGGTCGTCGCGGTGTTCGCGCTTCTGGCCGCATGGGTGGTCGCGGACTTCAACGGCTTCTTCGCCGCCTTCCACTCGCTGTTCTTCGCGAACGGCACGTGGACGTTCTCCTACGACTCGCTGCTCATCACCATGTACCCGCCCGAGTTCTGGATAGGATGGGGGCGGTGTGGCTCGCTGCGACGGGCTTGCTGTCCATCGCATCCATCGTCGTCGGCGCCTTGCTGCGCCGCAAACGGGCGTAGGGCGCCCCTCCCACCTGCGAAACCGCGCAGAACCGACGCGGATCTAGCGGAAATGCTACGCGGATCTAGCCAAAACCCAGCGCGTTTCCAGCGCCAAAATCGGTATATTTTAGTATTTGAACTGGTAAGATGTCATTCGTTTCCCAGTAGGCCCCACCGGGAAGGAGCGACATGACCTTGTACCTTGCCGATGCGTCGGCCGTCGAATACTGGAGGAGAGCCGATCCGAGCGCGAAGACCCGTGCGAGGGCGGCCACGCCGTTCGGACAGGATCGCGAGACGCCTCCGTTCAGCGCCTCGGACCTCGCAGCCCTCGAGGAGGCGGGGGTCGGATGGCTCTCCGAGCCAATCCACCTCCTCGTGCCCGATGCGTCGTCGCGCCGTCGATGCAAGAGGACGAAGCTCCACGTTTGCTCGCACGATTGCCGGAGCGATCCTTCGTCAAGCTGTCAAGCCGCGTGATGGTCGCCTCGCCCGAGCTCACCTGCCTGTCGATCGCGCCGTCGACGCCGTTCCCCTTGCTCGTCGAATTCCTGTACGAGCTCTGCGGACGATACCGCCTGCCCGACGGCCGAGGAGGCGACGCCGTCGAGCTGCCGCCTGCAACGACCGTCGCCGGCATCGAGCGCTTCGCCGACAAGGCTCGAGGAGTGCGCGGAGCCGCCGACGTGAAGCGGGCCTTGCGCTACGCGTGCGACAACTCGCTGTCGCCGATGGAGACCGACATCGCGGAAACCATGGTATTCGATCCGCGCATGGGAGGCTTCGGCCTGGAGAAACCGCAGCTGAACCCGCGTTTCGAAGTGACGAGGAAAAACCGCCGTGCGCTGCCGCAATCGGCGTACCTTCCCGATCTGTTTTGGCCCCGCGCGAACATCTCCGTGGAATACGACAGCGACAAGCACCATCGAGGCGACCGAAAGGCCTCCGAGGACGCCATCCGGCGCAACGGCATCGAGCACCTGGGCACGCGGGTCGTGACCCTCACTTGGGGACAAGCTCGAAACTACTACGAATTCGAACGCGTCGCGCTGCTGGTGGCCAGCGCCCTGGGCAAGAAGTTCGGACCGGGCTGGGACGCATGGGCAAACCGTCGCATCGAGCTCCACCGCTTACTGGTGCAGCGATAGGCGAAGCGAGCGCTATGAAAGGCAACCGCCTCCGCCCCTCTCCCCAGCACCCCTTGCGCAGCGCACGGAAACCGAAACGGGGACAAGTCCTTGAGTTGTGCGCGCTCGCGTCATCGAAAAGGGCCGAAAAACACCATGTGCCCGACTTATGCGCACCTCTCAGGGCGCCGAAAAGGAAAAAGTATGACTTGGTTAATTTCTGACCTGCGGTTTTCTCTGGCGTAAGATCGCACCACCTCCCACAAGGGGCGTTTTCCCAAAGCAGAGGTGCACATAAGTCCGGCACATGGGAGAAAACGCGGTTTTTTGCGGCAGGGGCCAATCGGGCAGCTCCTCCGCCACCCGGAATGCGGGATTCCGGCCCGACACGACCGAGGCCCGACGCGCCCACATTGAAGCGCGCGCCAATACGCCGCGATCGCGCCGGTCGAGCATTTTGATGAGGATGCGGCGCGCGCGGTTTGCGGCTTGAGCCAGGTTGTCTATACTGGCATTCGCCCCCGAAACCCTGTTTCGAGGACTTGAAACGAGAAATCATCCAATCTGGAGGATCACCGCAACCATGACTGACGAGAACAAGAAAGTCCGCGTGCGCTTCGCACCTTCCCCCACCGGCCGCCTGCATGTGGGCGGCGCACGAACGGCCATCTACAACTGGGCGTTCGCGCGCGCCATGGGCGCGACTTCATCCTGCGCATCGAAGACACCGACCCCGAGCGTTCCACCGAGGAGAACGTGCAGGTCATCCTCAACGCAATGAAGTGGCTGGGGCTCGATTGGGACGAAGCCCCGAGGTGGGGGGAGCCGCCGGACCCTACTTCCAAACGCAACGCACGGACACCTACGCCGCGGCGCTCGAGCAGATGAAGCAGCGCGGCAGCGTGTATCCCTGCTTCTGCACGAAGGACGAGCTTGACGCCAAGCGCGCCGCAGCTGAAGCGAACGAGGGCGGCTACGCGGGCTACGACCGCACCTGCCGCGACCTCGATCCCGCCGAGGCGGCCAGGCGCATCGAGGCGGGCGAGCCGCACGTGTGGCGCCTGCGCGTGCCCGCCGAGCGCGGGGCCATCGAATTCGACGATGCCGTGTACGGCCACGTCAGCTTCCCGGCCGAGGTGATGGACGACATGATCGTCGTGCGCACCGACGGCTCTCCCACCTACAACTTCGCCGTGGTGTGCGACGACGCGAACATGGGCGTCACGCACGTCATCCGCGGCGACGACCACCTGTCCAACACCCCCCGCCAGATCCTCATCTACGAAGCGCTCGGGTTCGACGTGCCCACCTTCGCCCACCTGTCCATGATCCTGGGCCCCGACGGCAAGAAGCTGTCGAAGCGCCACGGCGCGGCCAGCGTGGAGGAGTTCTGCGAGCGCGGCTACCTGCCCGACGCCATGGTGAACTTCCTGGCGCTTCTGGGCTGGTCGCTGGACGGCGAAACGACGCTCATCGACCGCAAAACCCTATGCGAGCGCTTCAGCCTCGACCGCGTCACGAAAAAGGACGCCGTGTTCGACGAGACGAAGCTCGATTGGATGAACGGCCAGTACATCAAGGAAATGGGAGCGAACGCCTGGGTGCAGGCATCGCTGCCGTGGCTGCAGGAAATCGGCGCCACGCCCGAGGACGTCGAAGCGCGCCCGGACTTCTACCTGGGGCTCTACCCCCTCGTGGCCGAGCGCCTTACGCGCCTCGACGATGCCGCCGGCAAGCTGGCCTTCATGTTCTGGGGCCCCGAGGTGCGCGAGCTCGACGAGAAGAGCGTCAACAAGGTGCTGAAGAAGGAGGGCGCGCGCGCCGACGAGGCCTTGCGCGCCTGCCGCGGCGTGCTGGCCGACGAGGGCGTGGCCTGGGAGGCCGAAGCGCTGCAGGAAGCGTGCCGTGCCGAGGGCGAGCGCTTGGAGCTCAAGCCGAAGCTGCTGTTCCAGCCGTTGCGCGTGGCGGTGTGCGGCAACATGGTGTCGCCGCCTTTGTTCGAGAGCATCGAGCTGCTGTCCCGCGAAGACGTGCTGGCCCGCATCGACTACGTGACGAAAGAGGTGTTCGGTGGCTGACGCCCCTGACAACATGCCCGAGCAGGCCGACGGCTCCTCCGCCGATACGGAGGGCCGTCCCAACCAGATCGTAGTGCTGCGCGACTACTGCACCCGCGTGCGCGGCGCCGACTGCAGCCGCTGCGCGCTGGCCTGCCCGCACGACGCGATCGGCTTCGCTGAGGACGGCCGCCCGACCATCGACACGGACGCCTGCACGCGCTGCGGCATCTGCTTAGGCATCTGCGACGCGTTCTCGTCCTCGCGCGTCACGATGATCGACGTGCACGCGCGCATCCGTCGCATCGCGCTGCGCGGCGAGGACGTGGTGCTCACCTGCAAGGAAAACGTCTTTCCCGGTCTGGAGCCCGCCGCCAACGTGGTGGTGCTGCCGTGCCTGGCATGCCTGTCGCCCGAGTTCTGGACGCTCGTGCTGACGGAGAACATCCCCGTGCGCATCGCGGCCGACCTCGCCTACTGCGCCGACTGCGAGCGGCGGGCGAGATGGGCGAGATGCTGTACGCTCACGCCGTGGAGACAGCCGAGGAGTGGAGCGGCGCGAAGGTAGGCTACCTCGACGAGATCCCCGAGAAGGAGAACCTGGTCCGCGACCTGGCGAACCCCGAGGGCGTCGACCGCCGCAGCGCGTTCACGAACCTCGTGAGCGACGTGGGAGACATCGCGTCGGGCAAGCGCCGCCTGCGCAACTCCGACGTGCTGCAGCAGTTCTACGAGCGCAAGGAGCGCGCACGAGCCCGGGCGCGCCTCAACCTCGTGGACGGCGTGCAATTCAACGACTTCGTTCCGCAGGGCCGCACGAAGCACGTCATGTGGCCGAAGCGCCAGCTGCTGCTCGAGGCCATCGACCGCAACCCGGATATCGCGGCGCGCGTGACCCGTGGTGCTGTCCGAAACGGATCGCAGCCGCTGCACGAACTCGCTGGACTGCGTCGCCGCGTGCCCCACGGGCGCGCGCTTCCCAGCCCGAGAACGGCGAGCTGTCCTTCGACGCGCGCTACTGCATCGGATGCGGCCTGTGCGTGGACGCGTGCCCGCAGCAGGCGATCGAGCTCGTCGAAGCCACCGCGGCCGTATTCCTCCCCGACGAAGACGAGAACCCGGAACCCCCGACCGATTAGCCCTCGAGGCAAGGAGCATCGCATGACCGCACCCGAGCAACCCGCCGACGAACGCGACGACCGGAACGAGCCCGGCGGCCTCGACGGCCGGCAGAACCCGCCCGCTGCCCCGACGGGCGGCGCTCCCGTGCCCCCTCCGCTGCCGGGGAATGCGTACGCTCCTCAGCAGCCGCAACCTCAACAGCCCCCTTACGGCATGCCCCATCCTCCGTATGGCCAGCCCGCGCAGCCGCCGTACGGAGGCCAAGCCCCGCAGCAACCTTACGGCCAACCGCCGTACGGTGCCGCACCCCAGCCTCCGTACGGCTACCCGGCGCAGCCGCCCTACCCCGCCGAGCCCGCGCAGCCGAAGAGGCGGGCGTGGCCATGGGTGCTCTCGGGCTGCCTGCTCGTGCTCCTGCTGGGCATCGGCGGCTGCGTGGGCTGCGTATCGTGCGCCGTCATGCTGGACGACCGCTACGGCAGCCCGTACGAATACGGAGGTTCCTACCCCTTCGATGATTACGGCTACAGCTTCCCCTTCGACGGTTTCGACGGCAGCTCCGGCGGCAACTCGAACGGCTCGGGGTACCACACCTACGAGGCCATCAAGGAAGCCGCCGGCGACCTGCCGAGCGAAATCGCGGACGGTAAGTGCTCCTCGGGCGTGTACCGCGTGGGCGCAGGCCAGGACATCGAAGCGGGCCGCTACTTCTTCGAGGGCAGCATGGACGAGGAAGGCTACTTCACCGTGTTCGCGAGCAACGGTTCGTCGGGCGGCTACGACGTGAAATCGGTTTTCACGTATTTCGGCAACTATTTCGCCGACCTCGAGGAAGGCGACCTCGTCGTGTTCATGGGCGCGGGCGACGACCGCATGTACCCGGCCGACCAGGCCGACTTCAAACCCGAAGCGCCTTACAAGAGCGGGCTGTACCATGTGGGCACCGACATCCCGGCGGGCGCCTACGCCATCACGGTGCAGGACGAGGCGGCGGCCGTTGCCGACCAGGACAGTGCGGCCTACGTCATGAACAGCCTCGACTTCGACGGCGATACCATCATCGACACGAAGTACGTCCTGAAAGGCGGCACCCAGACGGTCACGGTGAAGGACGGCGAATGGCTGGAGCTGTTCGCCGCCGTCGCCACGCCGGCGGAATAGGAGGCGCGCGATGCTTTCCGACGATCCCACGCTCGAGGAGATCGAGGCCGTGTTCGCGAACGACCGCTTCGCCACCGAGGCGGCGGGCTGCCGCGTCGTGTCGGGCGAGCGCGGGCGCGCCGTGTGCTCGATGGAGCTGGCCGACGTGCACCGCAACGCGATGGGCAACGTCATGGGCGGGGCCATCTTCACGCTGGCCGACTTCGCGCTGGCGATATGCTGCAACATCGGCGAAGAGCCCACCGTGTCGGTGGACTCTTCCATCAGCTTCTTCCGCTCCACGCAGGGCGCGGCGCTCACCGCCACGGCCGTCTGCGACAAGCCGGGCCGCCATCTGGGATTCTACACCGTCACGGTCGAGGACGACCTCGGCAAGCAGATCGCGAAGATGACCGCCACCTGCTATCGCTAACCGCGGCTCCTCGCGCTTCCGCGAGATAGGGGGACGGACAGGCGAACCCTACGCGTAGCCGTAGGGTTTGCGCAGGTACACCAGGAAGAACGTCGTCAGCACGAGCGCGCACGCCTCCGCCACGATGATGGCACTCCACACCCCGTCGATGCCCCACACGATGGGCAGCAGCATGACCGTGGACGTTTCGAACACGAGCGTGCGCATGAAGCTGATGAGCGCCGATACCTTGCCGTTGTTGAGCGCCGTGAAGAACGCCGAGCCGTATATGTTGAACCCGCACACGAGGAACGCCACCGCGTAGATGCGGAACCCGTGCAGCGTCATGGCGGCGAGCTCCGGATCGTAGCCCACGAACACGCTCACCAGCGGCGCCGCCAGCAGCTGCGAGGCGGCGAACATTACAGCGCCTGTGGTTCCCACCAGTATGAAGCTCTTGCGAAACAGCCCTTTGAGCTCGGTCCGGTTCTGCGCGCCGTAGTGATAGCTCACCACCGGCCCTGTTCCCATGGAGAAGCCGAAGAACACCGCCGTGAAGATGAAGTTCACGTACATGATCACGCCGTACGCCGCCACGCCGTCGGCGCCGGCCAGCATCATGAGCTGGTAGTTGTACAGCATGCTCACCACCGACGCGGCCACCTCGGTCATCAGCTCCGACGAACCGTTGACGCAGGCCGCCCCCAGCGCGCGGAAGTCCACCGCCGGGCGCATGAAGCGAAGGCGGCTCGTCTTGCTGCGCGCGAAGAACGCGACCGATACCGCGGCGGCAAGCGCCTGGCCCGCCGCGGTCGCAACCGCGGCGCCCGCTATCCCCCAGCCCAAAACGGCGATGAACAGGTAGTCCAGCACGATGTTCGTCACACCCGCTGCGACCGTCACCGCGAAGCCCACCTGCGGCTTCTCCGCCGCGATGAAGAAGCTCAGGAACATGTTCTGCACGATGAACAGGGGCAACGCCACCAGCAGGATGCGCCCGTACAGAAGGCCTTGCTCCAAAAGGCCGCCTTGGGCGCCCAGAAGGAGCAGCACCGGTTCGAGCGCTGCGGCGCCTACCGCGATCAAGACGGCGCCCGCCATCGCCGCCGCGATCGTTATGAACGAGAACAGGCGGTTCGCCCGCTCGGCATCGCCTTCGCCCATCGTCTTCGCCACCAGGGCGGCGCCGCCCGTGCCCAGCATGAATCCGATGGAGCCCAGCGCCATGGCCAGCGGGAACACGAGGTTCACGGCCGCCAGCGCCTCCTTGCCGGCGAAATTCGACACGAACAGGCCGTCCACCACGCTGTAGATGGACGTGAATATCATCATGGCGATGGAGGGCAGTGCGAAGCGCACGAGGCGCCCGTAGGTGAAATGGTCGGATAGCTTGATGGCCACGACGATCACCGTCCGTCCGGGTACGGCAGAGCTTCCACCTGCTCGCGCAGGAGCTCAAGATGCAGATGGGTCAGCCGCAGCAGCTCTTCGCTGTCTCGCGAGCCCATCGCAACGAACGCGGCCGTCTCGGCTTCCGCCACCGGCCGGACGCGCTCCTCCACCAACGCGCGACCAGCCTCGGTAAGGTGCAGGTGCGTGCCGCGCCCCTGCTCCACCCGAAGCTCCACGAAGCCCGTGCGCTCGAGCTTATGCACCGACGAGTTCACCGTCTGCTTGGTCAGGCCCGACGCCACGCACACGTCCCGCTGCAGACAGCCGTCGCCCAAATCGTCGAGCCAGTACAGGATACCGAAAGCGCTGTCGGACAGTCCCATCTTCACGGCTATGTCGTGGTACAGCTCGTTCTCGAGCCTGAACAGGTTGTTGTATTTCCGATTCGCACGGTCGTTGCGCGTATCCATGTCTCGCTTCGCTCCTTAACGAGTCTGATTTCGTACTCGAGAAAGTATAAGTACGATATCAGACTCGTAAAGAGGGTTCACGAAACCATCATGCGCTCGCAGTCGTAGGCTGCCGGCTTTTCTAGGCGAGCGAAGCGCAACGGCCTGTCATCCTGAGCGGAGCGACCGCAGGGAGCGCAGTCGAAGGATCGCGCGCGGCGCCAACCGTGAGACTTCCAGCTATCGCCGCACGGGATCCTTCGACTTCGGCGCTGCGCGCCTACGCTCAGGATGACAGGGGCCGCTATACGGACTCGACCCGCTCGAAGAAATCGCGCGCGTTCCGGAAGAACACCTTGTCGGCGATGTCGCGGCCGAACTCGCAAGCCAGCAGCTCGTGCAGCGCGCCGATGCGGTCGCACGGTTCCAGCCAGCTGGGCACGTCGCAGCCATCGTAGTCGCTGCCCAACGCCAGCACGTCCTCGCCCGCCGTCTCCAACACATGGTCGACGTGACGCAACACGTCGTCGCGCGTCGGATCGGCCAGGCGATCGGTCAGGAACTGCGTGCAGAAGTTGAGCCCCGCGATGCCGCCGCAATCGGCCAGCTCGCGCAGCTGCCAGTCGGCCAGGTTGCGCGGATGCCCGCACACGGCGCGCGCGTTCGAGTGCGAGGCGGCGAAAGGGCGCCTCGCCGTTGCGCACACATCCTTGAACCCCGCGTCGTTGAGATGGGATACGTCAACGATGATGCCGCGGCGCTCCAGCTCGCCCACGCATGAGCGGCCGAAGCCGGTCAGCCCGTGGCTCGTGTCGTTGCCGCTGCCCAGCGCGTTCGGTCCGTTCCAGGTGAGCGTCACCATGCGCACGCCCGCGTCGGCCAGCGCGTCAAGGCGACCCTCGGCTGCGCCGTCGTCCTCCAGAAACGATGCGCCTTCCACGGTGAACACGGCTGCAGTTTTGCCCGCGGCGAGAGCGGCGTCGGCTTCGGCTATCGTGCGCGCTTGCGCCAGCTTATCGCCGCAGCGTTCCAGCTCGCGCTCCAGCACGGACTGCACGCGCCGGAACAGCGTCCAGGCCTCGTCGCCGCGCACCTCGTCGGGGATGAACGCCGCAAAGCACTGGCACCAGGCGAACCCTCCCGTGCGCGCAAGCGAGACATGGGCATCGTTGTCGGCGAGCGTGGCCATGCGGTGCGCGGGAATGCGCGCGTCGTGCGCGGCGAAGCCGCCCGGCACCGACGCGTCGCCGTGGAACGCCAGCCGGTCGAGCGTGTCGCAGTGCAGGTCGAACACCCGCAGGCGATCCGCCGGTACGGCCTCTTCGCTCGCGAGCCGCACGGCGTCCTCCTCCGTCAGCCCCTCAAGCGTCATGAACAAACCCATCGCGCATCCTTCCTCGTCGTATCCCGGGCCGATAGAGCAAAAGCGGCGCAAATTCGCGCAGCATCGAATCCGGCCCGATCGATCCCGATCATCGTAGCAAAGACGGCGTCCGAGAAAATGTCGTCCAGGCGAACGCGCACAAAACGAAGACGGTCGCGAAACGCGTGGCGCCCTTCGCCGGCGTGCCGCGAGCCATTGCGCCGATGTGAAATCCGA
>ENA-OQCU01000713-OQCU01000713.1-human-gut-metagenome-genome-assembly--contig:-NODE-713-length-13931-cov-3.028905_pt1 | contig 13931 bp, 16 predicted proteins | sample MGYA00242504_ERZ504590 | MGnify/ENA primary metagenome ERZ504590 (study PRJEB26092, sample SAMD00036318) | human gut metagenome | host: Homo sapiens | study: EMG produced TPA metagenomics assembly of... | reverse complement strand
CCCCTATGCCTAAACAAATCCCCGTATATCTCTTCGTCGGCCAGCTGGAGAGCGGCAAGACGAAATTCATTCAGGAAACGATGGAGGACCCCAACTTCGACTCCGGCGACAAGACCCTGCTGCTGGTCTGCGAGGAGGGCGAGATCGAGTATGACCCGTCCAAGTTCGCCTTCGGCGGCGTGCACGTTGCCCAGATCGAGGATAAGAGCGAGCTGACCGCCGAGAACCTGACTGCGCTCGAAAAGAAGTCCGGCTGCGGCCGCGTCATCATCGAGTACAACGGTATGTGGCTCATTCAGGAGCTGTACGACGCCCTGCCCGACAACTGGCTCGTCTACCAGAGCCTGGCCACCGCCGACGGCACGACCATCAAGACCTACGCGGGCGACAGCGCCATGCGCAGCCTGCTGCTGGACAAGCTGCGCGGCAGTGAGCTGCTGGTCGTCAACCGCGCCGAGGCTGTCAACGACGACGAGAGCCGCCAGCTCATCCACAAGCTGGTGCGCCAGGCCAGCCGCCGCTGCGACATCGCCTACGAGTTCAAGGACGGCAGCGTCGCCTATGACGACATCCCCGACCCGCTGCCCTTCGACGTGGACGCGCCGGTCATTGAGATCCCCGAGGAGTTCTTCGGTATATGGTACATGGACTGCATGGACGACCCGAAGAAATATGACGGCAAGACGGTCAAATATCTGGCTCAGGTCTGCCAGACCCCCCAGGCCGGCAAGGGCGCGTTTGTGCCCGGACGCTTTGCCATGACCTGCTGCGTGCAGGACATCCAGTTTGTGGGCATGCCCTGCAAGTACGACGATTACAAGTCGCTGGAGCAGCGCAGCTGGATCAACATTACGGCCAAGGTCAACGTCAAGTACCACCCCATCTACAAGGGCCAGACCCCCGATTCCACCGGCCCTGTCCTGACCGCCATCTCCGTCGAGCCGGGCGAAAAGCCCGCGCAGGACGTGGTGATGTTCAGCTGATATTGCAATAGAAAAGCACCTGCCTTCGATAAAAAGGCAGGTGCTTTTTGATTTATAGAGCGGTAGGGGCCGGGCACGCCCGGCCCGGCGGTTTGCGGCGGACGGGCGCTTGCGGGAAGCCTGCGGGCCGGGCATGCCCGGCCCCTACCGCGAGGGTCGAGACACTCCCGGTTATCTTGTGAACGTCTGCTAACGGAAAACCTCCGGCCCCTACGGCGCAAAAATTACCCTCTCGTCCCCGCGATCTTGGAATCGGTGCTCCAACCCTGCAAATCGGTGGGCGTCAGGCTGCTCATCCAATTTTCGCGCTCGGTCTCCCACTGGTCCCAGGCGGCTTGGCTGCGGATGGCGGTGCCGCTCTCAAAGGCATCGTCCCACGGGTTGGCCGGGTCGGGGTCGGTGGGGTCCCAGCCGCGCTTCTCGGTGTCGGCGGGGTCGGTGTAGATCGTGCCGGGCTTTCCCATCGGGCCGGGGTCGTCGGCGTCGTTGTAGATGATGACCGGCGTGCCCAGCGGGCAGTTGTCGTAGATCCACTTCACGTCCACCACGGCCAGCCGGATGCAGCCCAGACTGGCGCGGGTGCCCAGCAGGTTGAACTCGTCGTACTCCACATCGTCCTTGTGCTGGCTGTAGTAGGGCACGCTGTGGAACAGGTAGCTGTCATAGATGCGGGTCGCGTACTGGCCGTAGCTCGGGCCCATCAGCAGCCGCCAGCTGTAGTCCACCGGGGTCGAAAAATACCCGGTGGGGGTGTCCATGCCGCCGCTGCACACCATCGCCATGAACGGCACAGCGTACTTTTTTGTGGCAGAATCCACGGCGTAGACCGTGACCACGCCGCCTGCGTTGTTGACCGCCAGCAGGTAGGGGCAGCCCTCCTTCGCGTCCAGCGTCAGGCCGTAGGCGGCAAACTGCGTTTTCAGCCCGGCCAGCGTCTTGGCGGCGTTGTCGTCCCAGGCCGTCGGGTCCTTGATCTGCGGCGCGTCCTTGGTGGCGTTGTTCGTGGCCGTCGCCATCGCGGGGGCCACCGTCGGCTCGGGCGTCGGCGTGGGGCTTGTCTCCGGCGTGGCGGTGGGGGCCGCCGTGGACTGCGGCGTCGGGGCGGGCAGCACGTCCTGTGGGGTGTTGGGCATCTGCACGCAGGCACACAGCAGCGCAGCTGTCAGCAGAAGCGGAAAAATGCGGCGTAGAATCGACATAAAATCTCCTTAGTGTTTGGTGACGCCGTACTCCTCGGCCACGAATTTCTCCAGCGCGGCAAAGCTGCGGCGGACTTTTTCGGTCTCGATGCAGTATGCCATGCGGAAGTAGCCGGGGCAGCCGAAGCTGTCACCGGGGACCAGCGCCAGGTCATATTTCAGCGCCTTTTTGGCAGAACGCCTTTGCGTGGTCCTCCAGCGCCTTCGGGAAGATGTAGAACGTGCCGTCCGGCTTGACGACGGTGAAGCCCAGCGCGATCAGCTCGTCGTAGATCAGGTTCATGTTCGTCTCGTAGACGGACAGGTCGCTGGTCACGTCAAGGCAGCGCTCGACGGCCATCTGGATGAGGGACGACGGGCAGTTGTGGCCGGTCCCGCGGGAGATCTGGCCGCACATCGGCACGATGTACGCGGCGTCCTCGCACCGCGGGTTGGCGGCCACATAGCCGATACGCTCGCCCGGCACGCTCAGACTCTTGGAGAAGGAGTAGCAGGTGAGCGTATCATCGTAGAATTTGGCGGGGTAGGGCGTGACCCTGCCGCCGAACGAAATCTCGCGGTACGGCTCGTCGGAAATCAGGAAGATGTGGTGGCCGTACTGGGCGCTTGTCGCGGTCAAAAAGTCGGCCAGCTGCTGCAGGGTCTCCGCGCTGTAGGCGGTGCCGCTGGGGTTGTTGGGGCTGTTGATGAGCACGGCGGCGGTGTTCTCGTCCACGAGCTGCGCGAACGCCGCAAAGTCGATCTGAAAGTCCGCGCACCGCGGCGGCGTCACGCGCAGGGTAAGCCCCGCGCCCTCGATGTACGGCTTGTACTCGGGGAAGAACGGCGCAAACGTTACGATGTTCTGCCCGGGCACGCCGACGCAGCGCACAGCATGGGCCAGCGCACCCGCCGCGCCCGTCGTCATAAAGATATGGTCGGCGGTGTAGTCCATGCCGAACCGGCGGTTCAGGCTTTCGGCCACGGCCTTGCGGGCGGACGGCAGCGTCAGCGTCGGCGTATAGCCATGCAGCCTGACGGGGTCGGTGTGGGCCAGCAGGTCCGCGCAAGCCGCGGTGAACTGTGGCGGGCAGGGGACAGACGGGTTGCCCAGCGAGTAATCGAACACGTTCTCATAGCCGATCTCCGCGCCGCGGGCGGTGCTCCATTCAGAGATCTGACGGATAACCGACTTGGAGCCCAGCATATCTTTATAGTGCTGTGCAATCATAATACCAGCTCCTTTTTAAAATGTTTGTCGAAGGCTGGGAGATTAACGGCAGCCTCCCTCTCGTCCGCAACCCGTTCACAGCAGTCCGTAGGGGCCGGGCATGCCCGGCCCGCAGCCTTGCCGTTGTATCCCCTTTTACCGGTTTGCATCGGGTAGGAGGGGTCAAGCACCCCTCCGCGGGCGTCGGGGACGCCGCCCCCTACAACGATCCGCAAGGCTTCTCCTTATCGCAAACGGGCACGGCGGCCTGTGGGCAGGCCGCCCTACGTATGGTCCGTAAACTTCTGCTGCGCGGCGTCGGGGTCGCCCCGGAACGGTCCGGTCAAATCCCGTCTCCGGGCAATCTCCCGGCATTCCAGGCATTTCGGGTGCCCTGGTCACTCACGTCACCCCAAAACAACCTTTTCCAACCCCTGGGTATCCTCGGCCAAATATTCTGCCCCGGCTTCGGTCAGCTCCTCGCGGGTCCGGAACCCCCACAGCACCCCGCAGCAGGGCAGGCCTGCGTTGTGGGCGGTCTCCACGTCCACATTGCTGTCACCGACGTACAGCACACTGCCGTCGGCCTCGACGCCAAGGCGCGCCATCAGGGCGCGCGTCCCCTCGGGGGCGGCTTCGTGGGCACGTCGGGCAGCGCACCGCGGACGACCTCAAACAGGTCGGCGTCAAAGTACCGCGCGACCACGGCGCGGGCAAACTCGTCCGCCTTGTTGGAGAACACCGCCATCCGCACCCCGGCGGCCTTCAGCCGGGCCAGCAGCGCCGGCATACCGGGGTACGGCGCGGTCTTGTCGTGCATGTGCGCGCCGTAGACCTTATCAAACTCGGCCAGCGTCGCGGCCAGCTGCTCCGGGCTGCGGCAGCTTGCGGGGCTGAACCGCTCCACCAGCTTCGGGATGCCGTTTCCCACAAAATAGCGGTACTGCGCAGTTTCATACTGCGGCCAGCCGTGGGCGGCGCAGACGCGGTTCGCGGAGTCAGCCAGGTCGTCAATCGTGTTCAGCAGGGTCCCATCCAAATCAAACAGTACGGTTTTATACATTCCTCAAAACCTCTTTGCACAAGAAATCACTCTTATTATAGTTGCATTTGATGAAAACAGCAAGCCGCCGCGCCCATTTACCGTAAAAAAGATGTAAATTCTCAAAAAGCTGTTCCCATTTGCACGATTTATGGTATTATATAAGGTAACACGTAAGGAGGTTTCTCGAATGGATTTGTTTTTGGATTTGCTGCGTTCGCTCATCTACGGTGTGATCGAGGGCATTACCGAGTGGCTGCCCATCTCCAGCACCGGCCACATGATCCTGGCCGAGCAGGTACTTAAATTCAGCTTCAGCGCCGAATTTATGGAGATGTTCCGCGTCGTCATTCAGCTGGGCGCGATCCTGGCCGTTGTGGTCATGTATTTCAAAAAGCTGTGGCCCTTCTGCGTTGACAATGGCCGTGACTCCGGCCTGGCGAAGCACATCCGCTGGCCGGTCATGCGGCTGTGGTTCAAGATCATCGTCGCCTGCCTGCCCGCCGCCGTGCTGGGCCTGGCGCTGGACGACTGGATCGACGCACATTTTTATAACAGCGTCGTCGTCGCGGTCATGCTGATCGTCTACGGCATCGCGTTCATCCTCATCGAGCGCCGCCCCCGTGTGCCCACCACCACCAAGCTGAGCCGCATCACCTACAGGCAGGCGCTTATCGTCGGTGCGTGGCAGGTGCTGGCGCTCATCCCCGGCACGTCCCGCAGCGGCTCCACCATCATCGGCGGCCTGCTCTGCGGCATGAGCCGCGCCTGCGCGTCCCAGTTCACCTTCTTCCTGGCCATCCCGGTCATGGCGGGCGCGTCGGGCCTCAAGCTCGTCAAGTTCCTGGCGGGCGGCGGCGTCTTTACGGTTGGCGAGATCGGCGCGCTGCTGGTCGGCTGCATCGTGGCGTTTGTCGTCTCCATTCTGGCCATCCGCTTCCTGATGGACTACGTCAAGAAGCACACCTTCACGGCCTTCGGCTGGTACCGCATCGCCCTGGGCATCGTCGTCCTGGGGGTCTGGGCCCTGCAGACATTCGTGCTGGCGTAACATTGTAAATAAAAAGCTGCTGCTCGTGGGAGAGCGGCAGCTTTTTTGTTTGGTGCGTGCAAAGCCTCCCTTGTCAAAGGGAGGTGCCGCCAAAGGCGGCGGAGGGATTTCGTCGGGCTTTACGGTGGCTGCTTGCCCGGGCAAGCGGGCAGAGCCCCTCCGGCCTGCTTCGCGGCACCTCCCCACCGTGTGGGGAGGCTTGCTTCGGACGGCCTCGCCGTCCGCGAAAGGCTCCCCTTACAGGGGAGCTGGCCGAGCCCGCGAGGCCGGAGGGATTCCCGCAGCCTTGCCTTTACCGCCCTTCTGCCTTCCTTACCCCTTCACCTCGTTCACCAGCTTCTCCCCTCTCGCAAACGCCCGCGCGTTCTCCATCGTCGTGATGGCAATGCTCTGCAATGCCGTCCGCGTGAAAAATGACCTGATGGCTCGTCACCACTACATTCGGGAAACTCATCAAAATCGGCACGACCTCGTTCTGCAAAACGTCGTCCGAGAAGTCCTCGAACACCTGCCCGTCCTCGGCCTCGTAGACATCCAGCCCCACGCCCGCAAATTTGCGGGCCCGCAGCGCGTCGATCAGCGCGTTGGTGTCGATCAGCCCACCGCGGCTCGTGTTGACAAGAATCGCGTTGTCACGCATCATTTTGATGGTGTCAGCGTTGATCATGTGGTAGGTTTCCGCTGTCAGCGGGCAGTGCAGACTGATAAGGTCTGCCGTGCGCAGCAGTTCATCCAGCTCCACATAGCGCACAATGCCGTCCAGCGCGGGGTTCCTGTACTGGTCGTAGGCCAGCACCGTCATGCCAAACCCGTGACAGATGCGCGCCATGGCCGCGCCGATGCGCCCCGTGCCCACAATGCCCGCCGACGAGCCGTACAGGTTGTACCCCAGCAGACCGTCCAGCGCAAAGTTGTTGTTGCGCACCTTGATATACGCCTTGCAGATACGCCGGTTTGCGGCCTGCGCCAGCGCCATAGCGTGCTCGGCCACAGCCTCCGGGCTGTAGCCAGGCACGCGCAGCACCGTGATGCCGCATTTTTGTGCCGCGGCCAGGTCCACATTATTGTACCCCGCGCACCGCAGCAGCAAGCAGCGGATGCCCACCTGCGCCAGCTTTTCCAGCACCGGAGCCGAGCAATCCGCATTGACGAACGCGCACACAGCGTCCCCGCCCTGCGCCAGCGGCGCGGTGTCCGCATCGAGATTCGCCGTCAGAAACCTGATCTCGCAGCCATATTCCGGGTCCGCCGCAGCACATCAAAGTAATAATGGTCATACTCCCGCGTCCCGTAAAAGACGATCTTCATAGCAATCCCCCGTCATAGCCAGTATTTGCTGTTTGCCCGCCTGCTATACCGCCATATTTTATGCCTGTATGACAAAAAAGTACCCCCGCAAGGCTTGCACCGTGCGGGAGTGTTGTTGTGTTGAATCACATGGGGCTTGGTGGATGCTAACGCGCCCAACCAGGAGCGGCAGCATTGGGTACCGCTACCCTATGGGGAAACCACACAATTAGTCTTTCTTGCGCAGAACGAGGCCGTAAACGCCGTAGCCCATCAGCAGGGCAACAACTGCCAGGCTGCCGCCGATCAGCGGAGCAGCATTGGTAGCACCGGTCTTAGGCAGAACCTTGGTGGTGTTAGCCGGGGCAGCGGCAGCCTTGACGACCTGCTTCTCGTTAGAAGCAGTGGTGGTCTTGTTGCTGGAAGAGGAAGAGCTGGAGGAAGAGTTGGAGGAAGAGCTGGAGGAAGAGTTGCCATTGTTGCTCTTAACATCCTGGAAGACGGGGGTCAGGGTAACCCAGGCATTGCCTTCGTTATCCCAGTTGCCGTTCAGCAGCGCCTTCAGGGTGTCGAACTTGACATGCTCGCCCTTGACAAAGTTAGTGGTATTGCCACCGTTCTTGTACTGCATCAAAGGTCGAGGCCATCGACGCCCTCGAACGCCTCGGGTATGTTAAGACCATGCGTCGGGTGCAAGAGGCGTATGAGGCCATCGGGGGCGATCTTCCCGAGAAAATGCGGCAGGACTTGCAACGGGCGATTTCGCTCAACTGCGCAGATGGCAAGCGCTACACCTACGAGCGTTTGAACGTGGGCGGAATAGGCCGCTCGGACTTCTACACGCGCCGCGCGGCGTTCCTTGCCGACGTGGCCACGGGGTGCGGCCTCGAGTGAATTGCGGACTACGCGCCGTTTTTGTGTGCTATTATGTGTACGATACGAATAGAGGGCAGCCATAGCGGCGGCCCTCTATTGCTTTACACGGGGGCAGCTATGGCGCGGGAATTTGCAAAATCTTTTTACGCCTCGACAGCGTGGAAGAAATGCCGCAAGCAGTACATCGACAGCGTCGGCGGACTGTGCGAGCGTTGCCTCGCTCGCGGCATCGTGAAACCGGGTTATATTCTGCACCACAAAATCAAGCTCGAGCCGTGGAACATAGACGACCAAAGCGTCACACTAAACCCGGCTAATCTCGAATACGTTTGTCTCGAATGCCACAACGCAGACGAGCTCGGCGAGCACTCGGGCACGGGCCCGAAACACAAGCCGAGCCGCAGCCGTTCCGCCTCTATAAAAGCGGGCTAACTATGTCGGGCGTTACAACATGGTACGGAGAGCACGTCTCGTATTTTGCGAACGACGTGCCGATTGAACCGATTGCAACGTCACAGACAACCCCGGCGGGCGCGTTCGCCAAAATTTCAGCCGCCGCCGCGCTCGAGAACCCGTTCACGTTCTCGACGACGCTCTCGACCGAGACGTCGTTCGGCCTTGCCGCCCTATGACATCGGCGACCTATGGGCAAACGGTACAGATTTGCTTGCTTGCGTCACAGCCCGAGGCGAGGGCGCCTCGTATTCCGCGAACGACTGGGAAACAAAAACCGACTACACGACCAAAAAGACCGCGCAACTCATTGTTGACGCATCCATCGAGAAAATCGAGCTCGGAATCGCCGAGGACGTCTCGGCGACAGACATTTTTCTCAACGGCGGCATGGGAAGCCGAGAGCGGCAGCTATACAGCGACGTCGGGCTCGGTAACGATTGCGGGCGATACTGCTACGGTCGTCACCCCGGACAGCACGGAAACAGGCAAGCGCCGCGCGGTCGTTATCGACGTACCGACGGCCATGCTCGCCACGATGCAGGGAAAGCGAGTGACGCTTTCAATGCGATACAGGGTAAACGCGGAAATTTCGGGACGAGCCGCTATCGTATTATGGGCAAACTACGATAGCGGGAACGAATCTCGCCGTCTAATGACGCTCGCAACAACGTCACAGACAACCCCGGCGGGCGACTGGACGACGGCGACGTTGAATTACACATTCAAGGACGAAACGCCGACGCGAGTTTACCTGTTCGCGTACCTGTACGCGGGCACGGGCAGCTTGAGCGCAGAACTGCCGACCATGAGCGAGGCCACGGGCAAAAAGAGCACGATCTCACTCACAAAGGACGGAACCACAATCAGCAGTTTCGCCCTCGACTTGAGCAAGTATGCGACGGGAACCGAGCTCAAAGTCGGGCTTGATGAAATTTCCGCCTCGGTCGTGAAGAACGGCGAAATTCGATCGAAATTCGCCCTCGATTCGTCATCGTGTACGATCTCGGCGGGCGCTATCAAGTTTACGGGAAACACCCTCGTCGTAGAAAGTACAAATTTCAACCTTAACGCCGACGGCACGGTCAGCATTACGGGAGCGTTCTACTCGAACGGTTCAAGAGGCAACGCCACAATCAGAGACGGAATGATATGTCTAAGCGCACTCAACGCTGACGGGAACCGCTATAATACAATCTCGCTAAGCTACACGGCAAAAGCCTACCCGAGCGGGTCGATCACCGTTTATCGCCGTATTTGAGCCAGAACATGAGATCAACAAAGCCGCCGTCAGCGTAGCTCTTGCCGCAATACTGTGCGCCGCGCTGTTTCCACATGGAAATTTGGCTATTGTGCGAGATCGTGCGGATAGCGCACGCGGCGCCCGAGAGCGAGCCGAGCTTGCCGTCGGCGCCGTAGCCCGCGGCGTATTTCGCGTGAATCATGAACGACCGAACCGAATTGTCGCTCGCCTTGACGGTCGCCTCGAGCGGGTAGAACTCGGACGAAACGCGCTCGTCGGCGTACTCGTAGCCGAAAGACGAGCCCGCGTCGTAGTAGCGCACCCACCCGCCTTGCTGCATGACGCCGATCAAGCCCGCCGGGGCCTTGGCGTTATAGGTTCCGAACACGCCCTCGATTGCCGAGATTTTCGGTTCGAGGGTCTCCGCGTCGATGGTATAATCGACATTGAACGGGCAGAACAAAGCCCGTTTAACGTAGTCGTCGCGGCCCGCCTTGCTGTTGGTGCTCGGCTCACACACGAGCGCGGCATTGTCGCGGGTTTTCTGCCCTGCCGACGCCGGGCTCGTGCTATGCTTGTAAAACTCCACGCCGTAGACCTTGCCGTCGTGCAGGGCCGCGAAAAAGTTCTCGCACAGCGGCGCAACGTCATTCTGATCGGCGAGCACGTTTTTCGTTGCCGCGATATACAGGGCGAGAGAGCGGCGCACGTCCATAAAATAGGCGTCGCTCTCGGCCTTTGTGTACGCCTCATTCCCGGCAACAATGGCCTGTACGCCCGCGAGGGCCGCGCTCGCGGCCTGTGCCGAGGACGCGGCGGCGCCCTTGCTGGTCGAGGCGTCGTCTCTTGCCTGTTCGGCGGCGTCCTCGAGTTTTTCGCGGCCCCGGCCGACCTTTCAGCAGCGCCCGCGTTGGTTTTCGACTTATTCTCTGACTCGGCGGCATTGCTCGCGCTGGCCTTTGCCGCTTTTGCAGAATCGCCCGCGGCGCTCTCGGAATTAGAGGCCGCGACGGCAGAATTAGCGGCGGCCTCGGCGGCGTTTTCCGCGGCGGTCTTGGCCTCGAGAACTTTTTTGTATGCCGTTTCAAACGCAAGGTGCTCGTCCTCGCTTGCGTAGCTCTCGGCGTCGCTCGGGGCGCGAATCACATTCAGCACGAACGGAAACGCCTTGAGCTCGACGTCGCTGTTGTTTGTGATGGAAATAGCGACCATCTGGCGGCCCTCGAAAACGGTCATTTGCTTAGAAATCACAGCATAGACCGTGCTGCCGTCAACAACGCACGGGTTATTGACGCTCTTGCCGTCCTTTTTAGACATTACGGCGTGAACCTCGAAATCGCTCTCGATTCGTTGACGCATTGCTTTCGACATTTCAGCACGGTTTTAGTATCGGCTCTTTCTTGTCGCAATTTCTTTGTAATTATATGCTTTCATACGCCTACCATTTCGCAACCGAGCAACTATATAAAATACGCAAGCGCAGGACAGGCAGGGCGGCGCGGGTGCGCCTCGTGGGCTTTGTATTGTTCTACATGGACGATATACTATTCATCGGCGCAGCTTTCAAGGACGTCAAGAAAGCCGCCCGTCTGTTCTGCGCATATCTGCGCGACGAGCTCGGCCTCGAAATAAAACCTATATGGCACGTCAAGGCCCTCGCAAAAGAACCTATCGACAATTATGGGCTTTGTCATTCGGCGCGACCGCACAACCGTGCGTGCGCGTATTTTTGTACGCGCACGGCGGCAGTTCTTGCGGGCGTGGGCGTATTTGGAGACGGGCGGCTATATCACGATCAAGGCGGCCCGCCGCATTATAAGCTATCGCGGCTACTTCTCACACACGGACAGCGTCGGAATCAGTGCGAAATTGCACATCGTCGAAGTATCGCGGGCCGCGAGTAACGTCATATCAGCCGCCGCGCGAGCCGAGCTCGCCGCCGCAGCTTGAAAGGAGCGAAAACATGATTGAGAAACGTGTTCAGTACGCGACAGAGCCGCCCGAGGTTGAATTTTTCGAGTTGCCCGGGGGCCTCGCCGACGTTTGGATTGCTCGAAACGTCGAAAAGGTTGAGGACGTTGCCGACAACGGCCCCGACCCTGCCGACGCCGTGCCGTGCGTCTATTACACGGCAGACGTCGCCTATATGCGGGCCGCGGTAACGCTCGAGGAAATTACCGCGGACACCGACGCGGCCTATAAGCGGGCCGCCGCATGGGCGCCGGAGGCTATCACACTGCCGACAACGCTCGAACGCATTGAGGCGCTCGAGGCGTTGGGGAACGATATTCTTGCGGCTATGTTTGGAGGTGAGTAAAATGTTCCGCTTTTTAAAAACGCAGTACCGTTTGCAACAGACAGAGGAAAAGCGGGCCGCGTACAAAGAGAAATTGCGCTCGTACTGTCCTAAGATCATCACGCCCGAGCAGTACGAGGAAATCACGGGCGAGAAATTCGAGAACGATTCGGAGGTTTAACGCTATGAACATTTACGGCATCGACACAAACCATCATCACCCGATCACGAGCTGGGCCAGCGTCGCCGCGTGGCTGAAACGCATGAATAACGGCGGCCCCGGCTTTGACATGGTACGCCTCGGCTATTCCTCGCGCAGCGGCAAGGGCGGGCTCATTCTGGACAATATCGCGCTCACGAGCCTCAAAACGTGCAATAAGCTCGGAATCCCGGTCGGCGTGTATGTCTACTGCTACGACACTACGCCCGCCGCCGCCGAGAAAACAGCACGCGACGTTATCGCCGCAATCAAGCCGTACAAAATCGAGTACCCCGTCGCTTACGACATGGAGTACGGCACACATGACGGCAGGGCGACGGGGTACAAGTACGACAACAAGGGCAAACGCCGCAAACAAATACGGCCAATCGCTGCCGCCGCGCTCAAGACCATCGAGGCGGCGGGCTATTACGGACAGATTTATTGCTCGCGCGACTTCTATCTCAACTACCTCGAGCGGGACAAGCTGTCCGCCTATGACGTGTGGGAGGCAGCATATACTTCTAAGGACACCGCCGCCGTCGTCAATGGCATTTGGCAGTATACGAGCAAGGGCAGCGTTCCCGGTATTACCGGGAATGTCGATCTCAATGTCGCATATAAGAACTACCCGGCGATCATCAAGGCCGCGGGACTCAATGGCTTTGCGGCCAGCAAACCCGCAACAGACACCGCCCACGAGCTCAAGACCATCAAGGCCGGGCCCCATGAGCGCGGGCGACTACAAGAAACACACCGCGGCGCTCGCCGCCGACGGCATTGCATGGGAGGATTGCTAAAATGAACGAGGCAAGAACTGCATACTATGGCGCGTTGACCGCGTTTTCTCTCGTCGGCACGGCTATCGCCGAGGCCCTCGGCGGATGGGACGGGGCCCTCAAGGCTCTCGTCTGCATTATGGCCGTCGATTACATTACGGGCGTCGTCTGCGCCTTGATCTGGCACAAGAGCCCGAAAAGCGCCGACGGCACTTTCGAGAGCAAGGCCAGCATCAAGGGCCTGTTCAGAAAAGGCGCGATTTTGCTCGTCGTGCTTGTCGCCTACAAGGTGGACTTGCTCGCGGGCACGGCGGGCGTTACGCGCACGGCGGTTATTCTCTTTTTCTGCGCAAATGACGGCATGAGTATCGTCGAAAATCTCGGCATTATGGGCGTCCCCATGCCCCCGGCGTTGAAAGACGCTTTCGCCGTCTTGCGGCAGAAATCGGGCGACGAGGAAAGCGCAGCCGACGAAACTGAATAATAAGGCATAGAAAAAGCCCCTCACTCGTCTATATCGACGGTGAGGGGCTTTTTTTAGTTGCCCGGCTCGCGGGCGACGACAATACCGAACACGCCATTCACAAATATAAATGACTGGTTCGTTTTTGTCGGTATTTGGTGACCCGTGCGGGAATCGAACCCACGTTAACGGCGTGAGAGGCCGCTGTCTTAACCGCTTGACCAACGGGCCATAATAAAAAAGAGAAGCCGGCATCTACCTATTTTCACAGGCCGTTTCCAGCCAACTATCTTCGGCACAAGTGAGCTTAACTTCTGTGTTCGGAATGGGAACAGGTGGAACCTCACCGTCATCGACACCGGCCATATACATGGCGCTTGTCATGCTTCTCTTTTGTTGAGGATGTACCCTCAAAACTGAATATCGAACCGCTTTCTTAGCAAACAGAGTATCTGATCAAGATGGGGTCAAGCCCTCGACCTATTAGTACACGCTAGCTGAACGGATCACTCCGCTTACACTGTGTGCCTATCAACCTTGTAGTCTTCAAGGGGTCTTACCTGATTGACTCAGTGGGATATCTTATCTTAAGGCCGGCTTCACGCTTAGATGCTTTCAGCGTTTATCCGATCCGAACATAGCTGCCCAGCTGTGCCACTGGCGTGACAACTGGTGCACCAGAGGTTCGTCCATCCCGGTCCTCTCGTACTAGGGACAGCGCCTTTCAAATATCCTGCGCCCACGACAGATAGGGACCGAACTGTCTCACGACGTTCTGAACCCAGCTCGCGTACCGCTTTAATTGGCGAACAGCCAAACCCTTGGGACCGAATTCAGCCCCAGGATGCGATGAGCCGACATCGAGGTGCCA
>ENA-OQCU01000710-OQCU01000710.1-human-gut-metagenome-genome-assembly--contig:-NODE-710-length-13938-cov-2.417276_pt1 | contig 13938 bp, 15 predicted proteins | sample MGYA00242504_ERZ504590 | MGnify/ENA primary metagenome ERZ504590 (study PRJEB26092, sample SAMD00036318) | human gut metagenome | host: Homo sapiens | study: EMG produced TPA metagenomics assembly of... | reverse complement strand
CGTCCATGGCATACACGCGGGTCGGCGTATGGCAACGTGTCGCCGTCATGGGGTCACGATAAGCACCGCCGCCGTCTCATCGGCGACGTTGCGCAGCAGACGCATGACCATCGTGGTGCTCGTCGCGTCGAGATCACCGGTCGGCTCGTCGAGGATCAGCAGCTTCGGCCCGTTCATGAGCGCCCGGGCGATGGAGACGCGGCGCATCTCGCCACCCGACAGCTCCTTGGGATAGCTGTCGGACAGGTCAGCCACGCCGAGTCGATCCAGCAGCATCGTCGCCCGTCGCTCCAGGGCGTCGGGCTCGTGCTCCGCCGTGAGATCATCGTCGATGACGTCGGGCATGTCGGCATCGTCCTGCTCACGTGCGGAATCGGCCGCGCCGGCGGCATCGGCTTCGCCGGGCGCCGCAACATCGTCCGGCACCACCGTCTTCTTCGCCGGGCCAAACAGCACGGCCGGAAGAATGACGTTGTCGAGCACAGTGAGGTTGCCGAGCAGCGTCTGTCCCTGCGTGACGAACCCGAGCGTCGCGTTGCGCAGCTGCGAGAGCTCCTTGTCCGACAGCTTGGAGACGTTTCGGCCGTCGATCTCGACGGTGCCGGACGTCGGCTTGAGCAGGCCAGCGATCAGATTGAGCAGCGTGCTTTTGCCGTTGCCGGAACGTCCGATGATGGCGACCAGTTCGCCCTGGTCCATGGAAAAGCTCACGTGGTCGACGGCGGCGAAACGCGCGCCGCGCCGGGTGAATTCACGGGTCAGATCATTGATCTCAAGCATCGCCATGATGAATCACTCCCCCTCGCGCAACGTGAGATAGGTTTCGGGCGCGGACAGCTTGACCGCGGTGACGATTGACGCCAGCAGTCCGGTCGCGACGGCGAACACGAGGCTTATGGCGACGAGCGCGACGACCTTGAGCGCGTCGGTCTGCAGGTATGGCAGCTGCAGCTGCCTGCTGATCAGCGTGTTGAACGGGAACACCGCCAGAGACGCGCCCGCGATGCCGATGACGCCACCGACCAGTCCGATCAGCGCCGATTCCTTGACGATGAGCGCAATCAGCGTGCCGCGCGTGGCGCCCATGATGCGGTAGGCCGCGAATTCCTTCTTCCGCTCGTTCATCGCGGATGCGAACACTGCCAGCAGCACGATGAGGCCCATGATCCAGAACACTGCGATGAACAGCGTGACATACCCGACCAGCGCGTCGAGGTTGGTCTTAGTGGTGGCTGTCACGCCGCCCGGATACACGAATCCGAGCCCTTCGAGACCGGATTCCTTGGTGATGTTGAGCGAGACCTGCTTGGCGTCATACCCGTCCTTGACCTTGATGAGGATCGCGGAGACCGCCTTGTCGGCGTATTCGGCGGGGATGGCCGTGTGTCCCACCGACGACGAGTACGAGACGATCGAGGGGATGGTGGACATATTGACGAACACCGAATTGTCCAGGCTGGTGCCGGTCGAGCCGAGCTGGGCGGCGACCGGGAACTCATGCCCGTACAGCTTGATCGTGTTGTTACCGGATACGCTGATGTTCGAGCCGGCTACGACTTCTCCGTCTTTCAGCGTCCCGTCGAACTGCGATGTGATCCAGGGGGTGATGACGAAGTCGGTCGCGGGGTTGAAGCCTATGATCTGCACCTTCTCGTCGCAGCATGCGGCCGCGAGCGATGATATGTACGTCTGGGCCGTGACTTGGGAGATGCCATCGGCCTTGGAGACCAGGTTCTCGATGTCGTTGGTGAAATAGAACGTGTTGGATCCGCCGTTGGTGAGCAGGGCCTCGGCTTTGGCGCCGGTATCCTGCGGCACCACCATGAGGTCGGCTCCCATGCGTTCCTGCATGCTGCGCAATCCGTTGCGCAGGTTCATGGACAGCAGCGAGCCGCCGAAGAAAGCGAGCGTCAGCATCATGACGACGATGACGAGCGCAGCCGTGCGAAACGGCTTGCGCTTCAGGTTCTCCATCGGCAGTCGTTTGAGGGTGATTCGTGTGATCATCGCTTGACGGGCTTGGAGTCAAGGTAGATGGCGACGACGGCGAACAGCAGTGCCAGAATGCCGATCACGATGAGCGTCGGCCTGGTGACCATATGGCAATGCATCATGGCGCCCTTGCACACGCCGATCAGCACCGTCGGCACGGCCAGCGACAGCAGTGCGTTCAAAGCGACGGCGATATTGAGACCTGTACGTATCTTCGGGCTGCAGAACAAAGCGATGATACCAAGCAGGGCGATGACCACGCCGATGCCAAGCTCCGCCTGCGCGGTGTAATGGCCACGCCATGGGCATATTATCCTTGACCTCGCACACATGGGCGAATGCCTGCGGGGCGACGGCGATGAGCACGCCGAACACGATGGCCGGCAGCGATGCGAATAGTCTACGGAACATTGTTGTCTCCTCTCGGTTGAAGATGGACATCGATGATTATGTCAACCGTTTCCGGGAAACACAAGCCTTGACTTTTCAACGCTTTTCATATATGTGCCGGTCATCCGCCGGTAAGGTCCCACCACCATCCTCCCGCTGGCGGGAGGTGGTGCGAAGCCGCCGGTGGGTGGTTACCTCAGAGCTTCTCCAGCGGCGCCACGCGCAGCATCAGCCGCTTGACGCCCGACGAGCCGAAATCGACCGTGATTACGGAGTTGCGGCCCTTGTCCTGCGTGTCGACGACGGTGCCCAGCCCGTACTGGTCATGCGTGACCTTGTCGCCGGCATGGAAGTCGGCGATGTTGAGGTTGTTGTCCTTGCTGAGCGACGAGGCCGGTTTGGCCGACGAGAGGGATGACTTGGGAGCGGTGCGGCGCGTCGTGACCTTGCCGCCACGCGACAATCCCGTGGATGAGCCGAACCGGCTGCCCGACCCGTACTGCTGTCCGGAGCCCTGACGGCCGGAGCCGCCGTGGCGCGAAGATGAGCCGAATCCCCTGGCCCCGCCATATGACGAGCCCGATCCGCCGCGCGAACCGGAGCCGAACGACGAGGAACCACCGTACGAGGAACGTCCACGAGAGCCGTATGACGAGGAACCACCGTACGAGGACGACCCGCCGTATGTGGTGCCGCCGAAGTCGTCATCGTCCCATCCGCCGAACTCGTCGTCGAAGCCGCGGCGTGACCAGCCGGAGCGCATGCCCTCCATGCCGGTTTCGCGCCGTTTCCAGTCGATGAGCCGGTCGGGGATCTCATCGAGGAACTGGCTGGGCATCATCTCGTTGGCCTGCCCCCACTGCGCGCGCACGGCGGCACGGGTGACGTACAAACGACGCTTGGCACGCGTGATGCCGACATATGCCAGACGACGCTCCTCGGAAAGCTCGTCGGCGTCCTCCATCGCTCGCGAGTGCGGGAACGTGCCCTGCTCCATGCCGGTGAGGAACACGACGGGGTATTCCAGGCCCTTGGCGGTGTGCAGAGTCATCAGCGTGACCTTGCCGGAGTCCTCGCCCTCGGAGGGCAGCTGGTCGGAATCCGCCACCAGCGCCGTGGTCTCCAGGAATCCCGCGAGTGTGGCGTCCGGCGTGTTCTGTTCGAATTCGGCGGCGACGGACTGCAACTGCGACAGGTTCTCCACACGGGAGGCATCCTGTGGATCCTCGGACCGCTGCAGTTCTTCGAGCAAACCGGACTGCGAGAGCACCTCCCCCACCACTTCGGACGGCTTGCCGTCATGTTCGGCCGCGAACGCGCTCAGGGAGCGCATCAGGTCCCTGAATGCGGCGAGCTGCTTGCCGGTGCGGGTGGGCACGCCGTCGATCTGGTCGAGATGGTCGATGCCGTCCCAGAACGTGGTCGCATGAGCATCGGCATATGAGACGATGATCGATTCGGCGCGAGGTCCGAGACCGCGCTTGGGCACGTTGAGGATGCGCCGCATGTTGACGTTGTCGGCCGGATTGACGATGGCCTGCAGATACGCGATGGCGTCCTTGACCTCCCGCCGCTCGTAGAACCGTGTGCCGCCGACCAGCTGATACGGCAGTCCGGCATGCACGAGCGCGCCTTCAAGCGCACGCGACTGCGCGTTGGCACGGTACATGATGGCCATGTCCGAATACGGCGTGCCCTCCTCGGCGCGGACGCGAGCGATCTCCCCCGCTATCCACGCGGCCTCCTGCTCGGCGTTGTCCGCGGCATAGCCGACGATCGGGTCCCCGCTGCCCAATGCGGTCCACAGCTTTTTGGGCTTGCGACCCTGGTTGTTGGCGATGACCGCGTTGGCCGCGTCGAGGATGGTCTGCGTGGAACGGTAGTTCTGTTCGAGCATGATGGTCTTCGCGTTGGGGAAATCCTGCTCGAAATCCTGGATGTTGCGGATGTCCGCGCCGCGGAACGCATAGATCGACTGGTCGGAGTCGCCGACGACGGTGATCCATGCCGGGCCGACCCGCCCCGCCGAGGGGGCGTCTGGCACGACCTGCCCGGCCGCGTCCACGCCCGCCAGCTCGCGGATCAGCTCGTATTGGGCATGGTTCGTGTCCTGGTATTCGTCGACGAGGATATAACGGAACTTATGACGGTAATAGTCGGCCACCTGCGGTTGGGTGCGCAGCAGTTCGACCGTCCGGCCGATCAGATCGTCGAAGTCGACGGCGTTCGCCATGGCCAGACGATGCTGGTATTCGGCGTAGATGACGGAATACAGCACCTCGATGTCGCCGAAATTGCCGATCTGATAACCGCGCTGGCCGGGCCGGTAGTCGGGCGCGTAGCGCTTGAGCTGCTCCTGCCAGCCGATCAGTGAGTTCTTGTAGTCGGAGATGCGCGAGAGGATCGCGCGCGGCGTGTAGCGCTTGAGGTCGATGTTGAGATCGGCGCCGATCAGCTTGACGAGGCGCTCGCAGTCGGCGGTGTCATAGATGGAGAAGCCCGACGCCAGCCCTATCGACTGGCCGTCACGCCTGAGGATGCGCACGCATGCGGAATGGAACGTCGACACCCACATGCGCTGGGCGACCGGTCCGATCAGACCTTCGAGGCGTTCGCGCATTTCAGCGGCCGCCTTGTTGGTGAAGGTGATGGCGAGGATCTGGCTCGGCCATGCTCCGAATTGCGTGAGGATCCACGCGATGCGCCGGGTGAGCACGCGTGTCTTGCCGGATCCTGCGCCGGCGCCGATCAGCAGTGCGGGCCCCCGGTACTGCACCGCCTCGGCTTGCTGCGGGTTGAGGTCGCCGACGAGTTCCTCGGCACTTCTTGCGATGAGATCCGGATCCTGCTGCACGCTGCTCCCCCTGACGGTTGACGATGATTCGGCTTTCCTGTTTACCACATGGTTCGGTCAGTGTCACTCGATATGGGCGACCTCCCATTCCGCCAACGCGTTCCTCAGACCGGAAGCATACAGGTCTTCGCCTTGTCCGGCCTGCGGGTGGATGCCGTCCGGTCCGAGCCAATCGGTGTGTGCCGCGATAGCACTGTTCCAGTCGACCAGAATCGAATCGGTGGGATGCTTGCGCACGTAGTCGGAGGCCGCCTGATTGGCCACGGGAATCCACTCGCGGTCACCATACGCATTGATGATGACCAGCACATGCCCATCACCCGCCGCGGCCGCAATCCGCTCGTATTCGCCGACCGTGGTCGCGCTGTTCGTGTTCAGCGAGATCACCACGTACTTGCGCAGACGGCCTTCCGCCTTCATCTGCGCGACGATACCGGGCGCGGTCAGGATGGACCGCGACACCTGGGCGTCCACGGCGATGCCGGGCAGTGACTTCTGCAATGCCGCTGACGCGCCCACGGTGACGGAGTCGCCGATCACGGAGACGTCCTCGCCGTTCAGGGTCTTCTCGATGGCTGCCTTGGCCTCCTCGCGGCGCTTGCGCTCCTCCTCGGCGCGTTTCTTCGCCTCGGCCGCGGCCTTGGCGTCCATCTTGCGCTGACGTTCCTTCTTGGCGAGCGCGCTCTGGTTCTTCTCCAGCATGATCTGTGTCTGCGTCTTCGCCGGGGCCTGGGCCACACCCATGAAGAACCCGATGACGATCAGTACCACAACCGACACGGTGACGACCATGCGCATCGCCTCCGCGGTACGGGAGCTGCGGGATGCGACGACCGGCGCGTCTTGCGGCGAGGGCAGGGGCGCAGCCTGAGAGTACGGCTGAGTGAACTCGACGTTGTTGAGGTGCGTCCCATACACGCCACGTGCCCGCGCGCTGCCGACCCGTCGCGGAGCCGAACGTTGCGCCACCGTGCGGCGGGGAGCCGACTTGTCGCGCTTGGACTTGATCCATTCCGCTACCGGATTCTCCACCATCCACCATGACACCGCGGTCATCACGAGGCTCAGCAGCAACGTGAGCGCCTGGACCACCCACAATCCGCTGCCACGGTAACCGGGAAGCATGAGCTGCAGCAGCAGGTACAACGGCCAATGCCACAGGTACATGCCATACGAGTATTTGCCCAGCAGCGCGAGCGGACGCCAGCCGAACAGGCCGATCATCCATGAATCCTTGGAAATGCTGCCGCCGATCAGCACTACGGTGAGCACAGAGGCCAGAATCAGACCGCCGCGGAACGCTGACGCATCCTGCCCGACGCGCGGCATCATCATGATCAACACGACCAGTGCGCCAGTGGCCAGCCAGGGCATAACCATGGTGAACAGGCGGCGCGGCTCGGCGTCAGACTCCTCGCTGTGCCGCACGACGAACGCCAGCGCGACACCCAACAGCATGCCAAAACAGTGCGTGTCCGTGCCGAAATACACGCGTGTGGGGTCGGCGGACGGGTTGTACAGCACCCACATGCCACACGCGGACAGCGCGGCGAGCAGCACCGGCACCAACGCCTGCACGAACGTGGAGCCGATTCTGTGCAGCACGGCCGTCAAAAGCGGCAGCACCAGCGTCGCTTGGGCCAGCAGCGCCACGAACCATAAGTGCCGCAGCAATTGCGGCGACGTCGCCGCGAAATAGCTGTCTCCGGAGAAGATCTCCCCCCAATTCGACGTGAATGTCAGCGCGGAGACGCTTTTGCCCGGCACCCCCACCAGAATGTCATGGTTGACGAACAGGCCGAGCGACACCGAGCCGGCGATCATGAACGCCATCGCCGGCCACAGTCGAGACAACCTGCGCAGATAGAAATTGCCAAGACGCAGTCTGCCGGTACGGTCGATCTCACGAAGGACGCTCAGGGCGAGCAGGAAGCCGGATACGGTGAAGAACACGTCCACGCCAATGAAACCGCCGGGCAGCGAGCGTTGCGACAGGTGATACCAGATGATGCCGATCAGGGCGAATCCCTTGATACCGTCCAGGCTCTCATAGCGGTCATTGCGCATGCTGATACTCCTTACACGACTTCCCGTTCCGTCGAGGTTATGCTAGAGCATCCCCCTCCCAAAAACATTTTGGAATCACAAAGTGTTCGTCAAGGACTCGTGGCGGATTCATACAGGTCGCCGCGGTCATCTGCATGGCGTATGCTGTCCCTCTGTCCTATTCATTGACGGTACAGGCAAAGGGGACTTATGAAGGAGCTGGAAGAGCGCATTCGGCGTGATGGAACGGTCAAGACCGGTGACGTGCTCAAGGTGGACGCGTTCTTGAACCATCAGTGTGACGTGCGTCTGTTCGACCATATGGGGCAGGAGTGGGCCCGGCATTTCGCCGGCAAGACCATCACCAAGATCCTGACCATCGAGGCGTCGGGCATTGGCATCGCCTGTTGCGCCGCGCGCCACTTCGGCGATGTTCCGGTGGTGTTCGCCAAGAAGGCGCAGTCCATCAACCTTGACGGCGACCAGTACACCACCACGGTGTACTCGTTCACCAAGCGCAAGGAGTTTCCCGTCATCGTGTCCAAGAAATATTTGGGCGCCGACGACCACGTGCTGCTCATCGATGATTTCCTGGCGAACGGCAAGGCGTTGCACGGGCTCATCGAGCTGTGCCATGCGGCGGGGGCGAGTGTCGAGGGAATCGGCATCGCGGTCGAGAAGGGGTTCCAGGGCGGCGGTGACGAACTGCGCGCGCAGGGCTATGACGTGGATTCGCTGTCCATCGTCGAGTCCATGAATCCCGAGACCGGCGAGATCACGTTCAGGGACTGAGTCCGGAACAGCAGAGAGCAACGGTAGAGCAGAGGAGAGAAAAGGAAACCATGTCGCAGAAGAAAACGAAGAATTCCGTATCGTTCGAGGCGCTGTCCTCGCTGGACGCGCCCGTGTCGTTCTGGAAGGGCATTCCGTTCGGCCTGCAGCATGTGATGGCGATGTTCGTCGCCAATCTAGCCCCGATATTCATCGTCGCCAACGCGGCGAAGATGACGTCCGCGCAATCGGCGGCCGTGATTCAGTCGGGTCTGCTGGTGGCGGGTCTCGGCACCTGCCTGCAGTTGTATGGCGCGTGGCTGATCGGCTCGCGTCTGCCGATGGTGACGGGCATCTCATTCACCTATGTGGCCGCCGCGGCCGCGATCTGCGCCGACAAGGGTTACGGAGCCGTGGTCGGCGCGGTGATCGTCGGCGGTCTGCTTGAGCTGGTGCTGGGCCTGACCGCCCGGTACTGGCGCCGTTTCGTGCCTCCGATCGTCTCCGCCATCGTGGTGACGTCCATCGGCTTCTCGCTGCTGACCGTGGGCGCCACGAGTTTCGGCGGCGGTGACGCGTCCGCCGCGGACTTCGGATCCTGGCAGAACCTGACGCTGGGTCTCATTTCGCTGGTCGCCTGTCTGGCGTTCCAATTGCTGATGAAGGGCACCGCCAACAGCTGTCCGTGCTGTTCGGCCTGGTGGTCGGCTATGTGGTGGCGATTTGCATGGGCAAGGTCGATTTTTCCGGGTTCCAGGAGCTTTCCGTCGTTTCGCTGCCGCAGTTCATGCCGTTCAAGCCCGAGTTCGATTGGGGCGCGATCATCTCCATCGGACTGCTGTACGTGGTCTCGTCCGTCGAGGTTCTGGGAGACACCGCCGCACTGACCAAGGTGGGTCTGAACCGTACGCCGACCGAGCGTGAGACGGCCGGAGCGATCGCCGGCGACGGCCTGATCTCCTCGGTCTCCGGACTGTTCGGATGCCTGCCGCTGACCAGTTTCGCCCAGAACATCGGACTGGTGGCGATGACGAAGGTCGTCAACCGCAAGGTGATCCTGTCTGGCGGACTGATCCTGATTCTGGCGAGCTTCGTGCCTGCCGTGGCGGAGGCGTTCAACTCGCTGCCGCAAGCGGTGCTCGGCGGCTGCACGATCATGATGTTCGGCAACATCATCTTTCCGGATTCCAGATGATCGCCGAAGCGGCTTCACCCAGCGCAACATCACCATCGCCGCGTTGAGCCTGACCATCGGCATCGGCTTCACCCAGGTGAGCGACATCTTCACGCAGTTCCCGGCACTGTTCCAACAAATCTTCGCCTCGAACTGCATCGCCGTGGCGTTCGTGGTGGCCGTGATCCTCAACGCCGTGCTGCCCGGCGAAGAACGATTCCTCTCCGCCCCCGCCAAGAACGAGGACTAAAAAAACTAAGCTGCAGAGCATCTGCCATCTCCAGTCGCAAAGCGACTGGAGATGGTCATTGGCAATCAAATCACGACCTCGCCGAATCATTCCGCGTCATGCACCCTGCCGGCTGATTCCGCCCTTGTGACCGGTCGCCTTGAACGGTTTGGCGGATCTTCCCCTCACCGGGCGAAAACCGGCCCGATCTTTCGGCGGGTTTGCCTCCGGGTCGTCATGACGGTGCCTGCCGGCCCGCCCGACCTCATCCTGCGGCGTGCGGATCCCCTTGGCCTGCAATGCGCGCAGCCACTTGTCTTTGTGTTCGCCATCTCTCGTCCTTCGCCATCTCTCGTCCTTCGCCATCGCGTCACTCAATCGTGACGGATTTGGCGAGATTGCGCGGCTTGTCCACGTCATACCCCCTTTGATCTCGGCCATATCCATGGCGAACAGCTGCAATGGGACCACGTCGACGAGCGGGCTCATCAACGTCGGGCATTCGGAACGCCGGAACACGACATCCGCATAACGTTCATCATCCCGGTCGCCCTGTTCGGCGACGGCGATGATGAACGCGCCTCTGCTCTTGACCTCCTCGATGCCGGACCGCACCTTGGCGTGCAGCACGTCACGGCCGCGCTCGGGCGGCATGATGAACACCACCAGCTCTCCCTCATCGACCAGCGCTATCGGGCCGTGCCTGCCTGCGTGTCGAGCACCCATTGGATCTTGGCCGGCATGCCCTTGAGCGAGTCGATGATCTGATGGCGTCGGATTCGCGCGGTATCGACGCCACCTGCGTGTTGCAGATCGACAGCACCATGGATCCCTGCTCGCGCGCGTGGCGCAGGGCCATCAGCGTGTCCATAGTCTCTCCGGACTGCGATATCGCCACGACCAGCGTAGCGGGGGTGAGGATGGGCGTTCACGTCGGAGGGCGCCCCGTTCGTGGCCCAGCGGGTGTGTCCGATGGCGGCCGTCGCGGGCGGCATCGGGTTACGTTCCACGCTTTCGACGAGATTGGCGAGCCTTCCGGCCTTCTTGCGCACCACTGCATGCCCCATGCCCGAAGCGACGAGCGCCACTCCCGCAGAGTCGTACCCGCGGTATTCCAGGCGTTGCAATCCCTGAAGACACACCTGAAGGGGCTTGCCGCACGCGGCCGAAACATTACCTGCATATCCGACGATTCCGCACATGGTCTCACAGCTTAGCCCAGACGCCACCAAGCCGCCAACATCGCAATCCGCCATGTAGGACAAGTACGAATAATAAGCAATCTCAAGCTGTTCAGCATTCCGGGCATACACCGGCACGGCATTGTCATATATGAGATCGCTTCCATAACCCGACTTTGCTGAAATATCCTCGATGCGCCGTTCCACATCGTCATATCGGCGAAGCGCATCATTCAATCGTTCTACAGGGGAAGAATCAATATATCGCGTTGGATGACGCAGAGCGGAGCATCATCAATGATGTATGTACGGCTCTGGGAGGGCAAACCGGGAACCGGCTTAGTGCGCGTACCCACAGTGAATCACCGTGGCTCAACGCTCGAAATGGTATGCCCGATGCTGCCTCGTGCAATGCAATCATCAGCAAAGATTCCATATCGGCCTATTACCGATTGAATCCCATCATTACAGCTTAGCGATGGAATGATCAGCCGACTTCGGCAGCGACGGTAGAAAGATAACGATTCGCCGGGTGCCGTATCATCGTAGGCATCGACGCAATCGCAGATTCGTGATGACCGGAGGAACGCTTATGGAAAAACAGGGGCAGCCGTCCGTTCGGCTATTGGGATTCGAGTTACCGGGCCAAACTGCGCAGGACATGGATCGCGTTGCCCTTCTGCATCGTCGCGGCCGTCGCCATGCCGATATTCACCGCTGTCAAATACGGTGACGTGGTATCGGGACTCGCATTTTCCGTTGTGCTCGCCGTCGTCTGGGCATGTCAGCTGATGTACGCCAAGAGCAAGGCGAGGGCGGAGGCGGAAACCAGAACCACCGTGCCCCGATACGATGACAATGAGCTGCCCCGGTGAGCCCCGATCCGGCTGTCGGGCGCGCCGTTTATAGGGGCTTATGCGGTTGGCATCGGTCGCTTATGATGGGAAACGTCAGTCGAATCGAACGATGATGGGAGCATGACATGGCCAAGGCGCTGATTGTGGTGGATGTGCAGCCGACATTCTGCGAAGGCGGCGAGCTGGGGGTCGAAGGCGGCAACGCGGTCGCCGGGAGGATCGCCGACTATGTGAACGCGCATCGCGGCGAGTATGCGTATACCGCCACCACGCAGGATTGGCATATCGAGCCGGGCGCACACTGGTCGGGCAATCCGGATTTCGTGGATACGTGGCCCAAGCATGGCGCGGCGGGCACGCCGAACGCCGAGCTTCATCCGGCCATCGCGGCTCTGGGCATCGCTCATCATTTCAAGAAGGGCCAGTATTCGGCGGCATATTCCGGTTTTGAGGGCATCGAGGACAATACCGACCGTATCCAGACCCGCGAGGAGGTCACGGCCGAACAGTCCGCCGGCAAGACGCTGGCCAATGCGCTGAAGGCCGCAGGCGTCACGCAGGTGGATGTGGTGGGCATCGCCGAATCGCATTGCGTCAAGGACACCGCGCTTGACGCGAAACGTCTCGGCTTCGATGTCACCGTGTTCGAGGATCTGACCGTTCCGGTCAGCGAGGAGTTGGGTGTCGCGGCCCGCAAACAGATGGCCGATGCCGGCATCATATTGGCGGAGGCTCGCTGAGCTTTCGTCGTGTGGCCTCCCGGTATGAAAGGGAGGCCACACGACGGGGCGCATGTCAAAGGCAAGTCGGTGTAGTGGTATCACCGGATCAATCGTGCGGTCGTGTTTCCTTGAGCGCGGATTTGACGGCCCATTTGGTCAGCGCGTATTGCGCTTAGATGCTCGCCGCGACGACGACGGCCGAGACGGCCACACCGATGATGTTGACCGCGGTGTCGCCCTTGCCGAGTCGTTTCAGTGGGCAATGCGCGGCCTTGCCGCAGCCCTCGGATTGGTACACCAGCTCGTCGGCGTCGCCGTTGTCGCCGGCGCCGTCCGGTATGTGTTCGTTGTAATCACCCATGATGCTCCCGATTCATTTGGCCGCTGTGGCCTTATGGTCACGTACGCAATGTATCAAGCCAAGCTGGAAGAATGCTACTCATTGGCGCTGTCGAAGCAACTTCGCGATGCGGTTCAACAGACGGCCATACTGCTCTCCGAGGGGAAGAGCGTGACGATCAGCGCCACGGAACAAGAACTCACGACGGAACAAGCCGCGCGCACACTGGGAGTATCGCGACAGACGCTAGTCAGAATGTTAGATAAAGGACTCATTCCATTTTTCCCCGCCCATCACGTCATCGCAGAATCCGCCTGACAGACTTGCTGGAATACGAACGGGCCTCCCGCAGCCGCCGTGATTCCTCCATCAGGCAAATCACGTTGATTGCGTCGTAATTGTCGTACTCGGGGTAATCCTCGGGCTTATAGCGTTTCACGAGGATAAGTTCGTCGTGACGTTTTCTGATGTCCAGATTCGTGAACCACGAGGCAGTGCCGATGCTTCGCCAGTTCTGCCCCGATTCGTCCGTCCAGAATCGCTTGTCATTCTCGCTGTGAGCCTCATAATCGCCCGGCACCCGAAACTCCATGTTCCCCGAGTAGCAGCCAAGCCAGATTCGGTTCTCTTTGATGAGTGGGAACACTTCCTTATAGGTGACAGCGTTCTGATTGCCGATGACGACGAACTTCTTATCATGCTCCATGAGTTGAGCAATGTACTCACGGAAGAGGCTAAACGGTGGGTTAGTGACCACGATGTCAGCCTCGTCGAGCAGAGCCACGCACTCGGGTGAGCAGAAGTCTCCGTTACCTTCAAGGCGTTCAATGCTGTTCTCGCCGGTCTTGAATAGTTCCGCAACATCCAACATGTCTATCCCGCCATCGCCGCTGGTGTCATGCACGGTGGTGATGACTGCCTTGTACGGGGTCCTCGTGTCCTTGTCGGTAATGCCAGCCATCTCGAAGATGTCTCCCGTGATGGGTGAGCCGGAATAACATGTCGCTATGAGCTTCCTGAGTTTGAGTTTGTTGAAGTTCAATGCGAAGTATTTGAAGAAGTTCGACTCATACGGGTCGTCGCAGTTGCAGAAGACGACCTTGTCCTTGAAATGCTTCCTGTAATGCCTGAGTTCCGCTTCAATGTCGCTCAACTGCGTGTAGAACTCATCCCTCTTTGCGGACTGTGAGGCAACGCTGCCGCTGCTGCCTGTGAGGCTGTCGGTCGTCAGCCCGAGTGCAAGAGCGACGTGACCAGCACCCTCATCCTCGGCGTCGCACTGTCTGAGACACCGGTATCTACGGCTTCGTCACCGGCCTGCTGCTCATCTTCCTCGCACCCGGCATGTTCATGAACTATCTGCAGTAAGCGCTCCTTTCAGA
>ENA-OQCU01000705-OQCU01000705.1-human-gut-metagenome-genome-assembly--contig:-NODE-705-length-14125-cov-3.415131_pt1 | contig 14125 bp, 11 predicted proteins | sample MGYA00242504_ERZ504590 | MGnify/ENA primary metagenome ERZ504590 (study PRJEB26092, sample SAMD00036318) | human gut metagenome | host: Homo sapiens | study: EMG produced TPA metagenomics assembly of... | reverse complement strand
CGCTAGGGGCTCTCTTTTAAGTTGATATCTATGCTAACTTCAAAGAGTAGCTGCAATATGAAGGAAGGCTGATGTATATGATAGGGGATGCTTCTCGTTTCTTTTCGGTTCGCATGCCGATAGTGCTGCACGTTGTTCGCGGCGGTGCTTCTATCGGGCGTGATGGTGCCGAGCATTGCCTTTGGTGAAGAGACGGGCGTTGGGCATGAGGCTGGAGCAGTCGATGGCGGCACGCAGGCTTCGACGGAGGCCCACGGGGGCTGCTGATAAGGATGAAGATGATTCTGGCTCCGGAAATCCACATGATCCCGACGCTCCTTCTGACGAGGGTGCAGGTTCGGGAGGGGTCTCTCCTTCGCCTGCATATGTCCCTGGGTGGAACACTGTCGATGGCAACCGCTATTTTGCCGACGAGCAAGGAAAGCTCAAGAGCGGGTGGTTGATTGATGGAGGGAAGCGTTACTACCTGGATCCTGGCAACGGCAATGCGATGGCGCGCGGCTTCGTCGCTATCGAAGGCAAGTCTTACTATCTCGATACCGATGGGGTTCTGTTCTCTTCGGGATGGCTGCTGGTCGATCGCGCCTGGTACTACGCAGCTGCGTCGGGCGAGATAGAAACCGGCTGGCTGAAGCTGGGCGGGACCTGGTACTACCTCGATCCTTCGCGAGGTGGTGCCATGTTGACCGGCTCCTACCGTGTGGGATCGACGCTGTACCATGCACGTCCGAGCGGGGCGCTCGTCACCGGCAACGGTTGGGTGCGTACGGATGGCGCTTGGTACTATGCGAGTCCCTCGGGCGCTTTGCGCACCGGCTGGCTGAAGCTGAGCGGCACCTGGTACTGGCTCGACCCGGAAACCGGAGTCATGGCAACGGGTTGGTATAAAGATGGATCGACCTGGTACTATTCTGACGGGTCCGGTGCGATGCTTGCCAATCGCTGGATGAAGCAGGGAGGAACGTGGTACTACCTTAGGGCATCCGGTGCGATGGCTACCGGTTGGTTGAAGCAAGGTGGTATCTGGTACTGGCTTGATCGTTCTTCGGGAGCTATGGGGACCGGCTGGTATCGTGATGGGTCAACTTGGTACTACTCTGACGGATCAGGTGCGATGCTCGCCAATCGCTGGTTGAAACAGGCTGGGACATGGTACTATTTGAACCCATCGGGCTCTATGCGCACGGGCTGGTTCAAGCAACACGGAGTTTGGTACTGGCTTAATCCCGAAAGCGGCGCCATGGCTACTGGATGGGCGAAGGCGACTGATGGAAAGTGGTACTACTTCAACGGATCCGGCGCGATGCTTGCCGATCGATGGCTTAACCTGGGCGGCACATGGTATACGCTCAGCGCATCAGGCGCCATGCGCACCGGTTGGTACCAAGAGGGATCGGCGCGTTATTGGCTTGATCCGGAAACCGGAGCCATGGCTGTCGGTAGGCGCACGATCGATGGACGCGAGTACGTGTTCTCTGGCAGCGGTGCTATGGTCAACAACGTATGGGTGTCGCTTGGGAACGGCTCCTGTGGCTTCATCGATGGCTCGGGGGATGCCGTGCTCGTCGCCTCGTACGATGCTCAGGGCAGAATCGTATGTGCCGATGGGAAGACGGGTTGGCGCACAGCCGCTGGAAAGACCTTCTATTTCGATCCGAAGGACGAAGGCGCGTTGCGTACGGGCATGTTCGACGTCGATGGAGTTCGTTACTACGCCGACGCTTCGGGCATCAGGCAAACGGGATGGGTCAAAGTCTCCGGAACGTGGTATTACCTGGATCCCTCGAGCGGGGTCATGCGCACCGGTTGGGTTTCCGTGGGCGGTTCTTGGTACTATCTCGATCCTTCGACGGGGGCTATGCAGACCGGTTGGCTGCAGGAGAGCGGTGATTGGTATTACCTGAAGAGCAGCGGCGCGATGGTTTCCAACGCAAGCGTGAAGGTGTCGGACGGCACCTACTGGTACATGAACGGGTCGGGACGCCATGACAAGCAGGCGGGCATCGATATCATCATGCGCACGGCGCGCTCGCTTCTTGGCGTGCCCTATGTATGGCTTGGCGTGTACCCGCAGGACGGAGGCATGGATTGCGCTTCGTTTACGTGGTATCTGTATAAGCAGCTAGGGATCGATATCGGTTTCGAGACGTATGATCAGATGTACAGCGGCGTGAGAGTGTTCGGCGATCCCCAACCTGGCGATATCATCTTGATGTATTACGGTGCGTGGCCGAACTACAATCCTATGCTGCCTGAGCACGTGGTGCTGTATGCCGGCGGCGGAATGATTTACGAAGAGCCGACATTCGGCGGTCGCTGCCAGTACGTGTCGCTCGCCTCGAAGGGAGCATCTACGACGACGGCGCAAAGGATTCTGTCATAGAACGGATCGTGGAGGGTCCAGAGGACCCTCCACGTGTTTTCAAGCGGCTTTCTTGATGCGATTTACAAGATGGGTTGGTTTCGCCGTTCCTGCGCCTCGGCGCAGGCGAGGGCAGTTAAACGAGCTGTTTCGCTCCAAGAGAATTTATCGATAACCAGTTGATTGATGTTTTGACCCATGATGAGGCATCGTGTGCGATCGCTATTGAGTTCGAGTATGGCGTTTGCTATCGTTTCGCCGTCTGCCGAGGGGAGTATGATGCCGTGTTCGTTGCTCGGCACCAGCTCTTGCACGCCTCCTACATTTGTGACGATGGGCGTTGCTTTGCATGCAGCTGCTTCCAGCAAGGAGGTCGAGAATCCTTCAGAGCGCGATGGAAGGCAGAACACGTTTGATTCTGTAAGCAGGGCAGAAACATCCGGCGAGTCCAGACGGCCGAGAAACGTTGCATTGGGAAGCGATGCCCGGAGGAGGCTGTCTTCCAGTGGACCCTCTCCTGCGATGAGGAAATGAATCGAGTTTTTCATCGGCCAAGATGCGCATAGCTTCGATGAGGGCCGGTATTCCCTTTTCAGGTATCAGCCTTCCGGTGAAAGCCACGAGGAGCGTTTCGTCGGATAGGCTGAGTTCTTTCCTGAACGATCGGCAAGACGAGCCTTCAGCGAAGACCCGTGCATCGATGGAGTTGTTAAGCACCCCGCGGGCTTCGATGCCGAAATGCCGGAGCCATTCGGTTCCCGCGAGGGAAACCGCGTAGTAATCGGCGGAGTGGCGCTTCACCAGCTCGGTGACTGCGTGTTCGACTGTTGCCACGAAGGGGTCGACGAGCTTGCTTCCCATGGTCAAGTGAGCCGATCCGTGGTCGACGATGATAGGGCGAATGCCCTTGGCCTCCGCTAGCGCGATTCCTTCCAGCGTATGGCGGTAGAACCGGGTGTTAATGGCAACGTAGTCGATATTTTGGTTGTGAAGGTACGCCATGATCCGTTCGTATGCCTTATCGTGGCGCGTAACGGGGTATCTGTCGCCCAAAAGCTTATAGCAGGGGAGACGAACTATCTCGACCCCTTCTCCCAGGTCTTCCCTCTCGGCGAGATCGTAGACGTTCGATGTGACGATGATGACGCGATTACCCTGGTCGGCCAGTTGGCGCGCAAGGTTCTGGGTGTACTTTTCAACGCCTCCGACGTGAGGGAGGTAGTGGGCGGAAAATATGCAGAAGGTGTCGTTCTTGTTCGTCAATGTGTTACCGAACCTGATCTTGAACGGTGTCTGCATTGGAGAGCCCGCTTGGGTCAGAGTCGCTTGGGCTCCGATCGTCTTTCTCCAGCTTTTTCGCGAGCAGAGCCTGCTCTTGCACGAGGTTCTTGATCATGAGGGCTTGCTTGCTGGCGATTGAGCTAAGCGAAAGGGATATGGCCAGCAAGAAGAACAATCCGATGAAGAAGATGAAGTTCGAAGGGGTTTCGAACCCGAGGAAGGACGAGATGGAGTACAGGGGCTGAGGAAACAGGGCGCATAGCACGATGACGACGGTGAGCGCCATCCACAGCAGCGAGTACTTGAGCAACAGTCGTTCTCGGGCGACCAGATGGACGACGTACGCGAAGAAGGCGACGCATAGGATGATTGCGACAATTTGAAGAACGAACACGAAAACCCTCCGCTTTCTAGACTCGCTTGCGCTTGTGTGAAAAGCTGACGATCAAGATGGCCAGCGACACTTTGATCATGTAGTACAGGCTGGAAAGCCCTCCAATGGACGATTTTCCGCCCTGGCGCTCGCGCATGGTTACCGGAGCTTCGTTCACGGACAGACCCGATTTGATGGCGAGCATGATGGACTCGGGCTCCGGGTAGTCGGTGGGGTAGTTCCTTGCGAACAGCGCCATGGCTTTCTTGCTTGAAGCTCGAAAGCCGGACGTCGGATCGGTGATGCGCTTGCCGGAGAATGCTTTTATCCAGAATGACAGCCAAACGATGCCCAGCCTTCTGAGGGCGGTCGATCGGAATCCGTCGGTGTCCTCCACGAAGCGGGAGCCGATGGCCAGATCCGATCCCGACTCGATCAGCTTGACGAGACTGGGAATGCAGCGGGCATCGTGTTGGCCGTCGCCATCGAACTGGATGTCAACGTCGTAGCCGTTGAGGAGCGCGTACTTATGACCCGCTTGCACGCAGCCGCCGATGCCGAGGTTCTGAGGCAGGTTCAAAACGTTGAACCCGTGCGATTCGCATAACGACTGGGTTTCGTCTGTCGATCCGTCATTGACGACGACGTAATCGCATCCTGCGGACACTACGTCGTTGACGACCGAAACGATGCTCTCCTGCTCGTTGTAGGCGGGGATGACGACGAGGACGTTCAGGTGCTTGTTGTTGGGATATGCATTCGAGGTATCCATATATCGAAGTATACCGTAGTTCGAACCCTCTTTCGCGCGTATGCTTCCTTAAACCCGCATTAAGTCCCGCAATGGATCGATGGGTCGATTCTCAAGCTGGGCCGAACGTCTGCATCTTTTTCCTGCTTATCCTCCTTGCTCCCTGTATCATATGATTCGGATTTTTGGTTTTTGTCCCGAGCTCGCCACCGTGACCCTTGTTGCGGCAAAAGCGGATTGGGTCGTTGCCGTAAAGCCGCATGTGAAAGCCATCGTATTGTTTTTCGTTTGAGGAGTTTTGATGATTGGGAAGCTGATGAAAGACTGGGCGGGTAATTTGAAGCGCGGTGAAGTTTGCGCTTGCTTTGTTTTCGCCGTCCTATTTGCCTGGGCCGTCTTGCTTCCCGAGTTGGGGAAGTTCGGTCTCAAGCAGGTCGCTCTTTTCTCGATCGGGCTATCGATCGTCTCGGCTTCCGTTCTTGTTGCGATTTGCGACCAAATCAAGCAGATCAACCGGAAAGAACGGGTCGCCGCTCGTAGGTCTTCGAAGCAGGTGAGGATCGCGTTCTTGCTCTGCTTTGCTGCTTTGGAGGTTTCGTTTCTTGCGGTGCTGCTGTCTAATTGGCCTGGCTTTTGCTCTACGGACTCAAACGACATCGTCAACCAGGTCTTGGGCGTTTCCGAGTGGAGCACGTGGCATCGTTACGACGGGTTGGCGAACCACCATCCTATTTTCTACACCTTCCTTGTTTGGGTGGTCTTTCAGGCTACGGCGTTCTTTGGCAGCATCGATCTGTCGATAGGCATCTTTCTTTTCCTTCAGATGACCGTGGCCGCCCTTGTGCTCAGCTGGTGCATCTCGGTGTTTGTCAGGCTTGGTTTTGGAAAAAGGTACATCCTGGCGGCTTTTGCCTTCATGCTGTTCAACCCGATTCTCGCAAACTACTCGGTGACCATGTGGAAGGATGTCTTGTTTAGCTGTTGCGCCCTGTTTCTGATTGTTCGCCTGTATTCGCTTTTGTTCCATGGCGAGAAGAAACACATTGGAAGAACCCTGCTTGTCGCTTGTCTGCTGCTCACTTTTTTTGAGGAGCAATGGGTTCATGGTCGTGGGAGCTACCTTGCTTGTCTTGTTCGTGATCGAGCCCGATCTGAGAAAGAAGGTCGCGGCTGTGGGCGCCGCAGTGTTTTGCGCTTTTCTGGTTGTCCAGGGTCCGTTGCTCTCGATCATGGGAGTGCAGAAGGGGCATTTTTCAGAGTCCGTGGGCATTCCGCTTCAGCAAATCGCAGCGACCGTGCACAAAGGCGGACATATCAACGAAGAGCAAGAGGAGTTCATCAACAGGGTTCTTCCTATGGAAGCCATGAGGGACTCTTACAATCCTCAAACTCCCAATCCGATCAAGTTCCACGAGTCTTTCGACGATGCCTTTTTGGAGGAGCATAAGATCGAGTTCTTGGTCACCTGGGCTTCGATGCTTCCCAGCAATCTTGGAATATACGTCAAAGCCTGGATCGATGAAACGCAAGGATACTGGAATCCGGGCTATCCGTCGTGGCTTGTGACAAACTCCACTCTTTACGAGCAAGCCCCGCGCGATTACCTCGGATTCGATTGGGATCCTGGTTTCTTGGCGCAAAAGCTGATCGCGGCTTTGCCTGTTCCTTTCAGTTCCGGCACGCTAATTTGGGCGGTGGCTGCGCTTGTTTTCGTCGGATGCGTCGGACTTGAGAAGAAGAAGCGGGCAAGATGCTTGGTATGCGTTATGCCTCTCATTGCGCTGCTTGCAACGCTGTTCGTTGCGGCTCCTGCAGTCGGGGACTATCGCTACATATTTGCTTTCAATCTGGCGTTGCCCTTCGTTTTGCCGATTGCCGGTTTGGTGAAGGCGGGCCGACCCAAGGCGTAGCTTTTTCTGTTTCGTGTTGACGAGTAACGGGTGAACGTTTCGAATCTATGAGATCGGTTGTGAGCTGCAGCAGGTGCGCACATTCTGTTTTGCTTCGGGAAAGTTTCATTTCGAGGTTGGGAATGCCTTACACTTGTACATTCTTGATGCTCTGCAATACGAGTGGTTTTGCTCGTCTGCGTTATGGTTCGATCGACAGGAGAGGCGCGGATCGCTTCCGCCAAGCAAGTTATGCAAAAGGGATTTCTCGAGGTTTTGCACAGGCACAGAGTCGATATGATCCTGATCGCCGTCGTTGCGGTCATGACGATCCACGCCCTGTACTGTTACTCGTTCAGCGATTCGCGGCTCGCCCTTGCTTTTTCGTGCGTTTCCGTGATCGTCGTTGCGTTTGCGTACCTGTTGATACGGGCGCTTGAATCGAGGGTGCGCCATCGGGTTGAAATGGCGTTCTTGGTGGGTTTGATAAGCTGCGGCCTCTTGTATTCTGTGGTTTTCGCGCCGGGGACCGTTCCTGACGAAACCTATCATTTCGAGGCGTCGTACAAGCTCGCGGACTACATCATGCTGCAAGGACCCACCGTGGATTCCCTGCCGGTGAGAGCAGACGATTCGGCCCTGTTGGACGGCATGCTTCAATCATGGGCTCTCGGATACGACAAGTACCGCTCGGTCATAGACCAGTTCGCCTTTTTCGTGAACGACGCATCCCGTGTTGCTGTCGAGCCCGTCTCTTCGTTCGACTGGACTGCGAACCCTCCGTACATCAAGCTTCCCTCGGCTTTGGGCATCGTGTTGGCCACGCTGCTCAATCTCGGAAGCTTTCCGCTGTTCTATCTGGGAAGATTCTTCAATTTGCTGATGTTTGCGGCGTTGGCGTATTTCGCCGTTCGCATTACCCCAGTTGGCAAGAACGCCATGATGGTTGCAGGGCTTCTTCCCATGACGCTGCATCTGGCGTCTTCTTATTCGTACGATGCCGGAATCATGGGTTTGGCCTTCCTATTGACGGGTATGTGCTTGCGAGCCGTGTACGGAGAGGGCCTTATGAGCCGAAAGGAAAAGGCGGGGATCGTTGTCGTTGCGGTTCTGCTTGCTCCGTGCAAGGTGGTGTACACGGTCATCGTGCTTCTCGTCATCCTGATACCGAGAAAGCGGTTCTCCTCGACTGCCGCTTCTGCACGGTTCAAAGCCATCGCGATCGGATGTGCTCTACTTTCCGTGCTCGTGTTCCGGGCTGCGGGCTTGCTGCAAATGGCGGGAGTCGCATCTTCGTCGACCGCCGAGGGCTCGCGTGGCGACGAATACGGCACGTTTTACAGCCTATCCGGGCTCGTCTCGGATCCCTTGAACACGGTCTTGCTTTTTCTCAGAACGTTCGACGTGCAGGGTTCTTTCTACCTGGACACCCTCGTCGGCGGGTCTCTTGCTTGGTTCCAGGCCGATCTCAAGGCACCGCTCTACATCACGGTAGCCTTGCTGTTCATCGTGGTCTTGTCGGCGCAACGCTCCGAAGGCGATAACGCCGTCATTCCCAGTGCGCACAGGGTTTTGTGTGGAGGTTTGGCCTTGGCTGGGGGTTTGGGCGTGATCCTTTCGATGCTGGTCGGGTGGACGTTCACCAGCGAAAGCGTCGTGCAGGGCGTGCAAGGGCGCTACTTCCTTCCGTTGCTTCCCATGGCCGCATTGATTATACGAAGTAAACATATGAGTATCGATATCCCTCTTGGCATGGGGTTCGTCTATATCATGATCGCTGTCAACGCGATGTACCTTGCTCGCACCTTCTCCGTTGCCGTGGGGGTGTAGCGACCGGTTGAGCGGCTCGGGCTCGACGGTTTTGTCTTGGTTTGCCGTATTCTAGGAAGGCGTGTTCATGCAGGTTTCGTATTGCGGCTTGTGCCGCGGGCATGGGAAGATATTCGTCGCCTTGCGCATTTCCTCGGTCGATGATGCTTGCCTCGTGCGGTTTCGCTCGGAGGGCGAGGCGTTCGGCCGATTGCCTTGCGACTCGTACGAGGAGAACGGGTTGCGCATCGCGGCGCTGCCCGTCGTCGACTTCGACCAAACGCTCGTCGCCGAGGAGGTGGATTCTTCGGGTGCCGTAAGGGACGCATTCAGAAAGAAGCTCTCGACTCGGAGGGCGAAGTGGGAATCGCGGTTCCGCTACCGCTTCGACCGAGAGCTTGTCGACGTCATCCGCAACTACGACGGTACGTTTCGCTTCTCCGAGAACCACCTGGAGTTCGTCGCGGCGGTTCCTGATGACGATCGCTTCCTCGTGCGCGCGGCGCTGGTCGTTTCGGGAGCCTCCTCTCCTGAGGATCTGTCGATAGCCTGCATCGGCGCCGACGGTAGGAGCGTCGATGTCGGGGTCATGCGCTGCGGAGGGTCGGTCGTGAAGCCCGTCAAGGGATCCGGGTTCTCGTACGCCTGCATCCCGGTTTCTATCAGCGTTCCCAAGTCGCTTGAGAACTACTGCTTCGAGATCCGCGATGTGGCAGATCCTTCCGCGACGCGGTTCAGCGTCCTCGAAGCGTGGCTGCTCGGTTGCATGTTGGAAGATTTCGGCGCATTGACCAGAAACGCCCAGATCGATTCCCGCTACCCTGCGTGGTTCGAGAAGCATCGCGCCGACGAGGCCGTGCTTCGCGTGCAGCGCGAGACGGTGTTGGAGAGCGCCCCCGTTTTCAGCATCGTGGTTCCCCTGTACAAGACTCCGCGCAGGTTCTTCGACGAGATGGTGCTGTCGGTTCGGGCTCAGACGTACGCCCGGTGGGAGCTGATCTTGGTCAACGCTAGCCCTGAAGACGAGGAGCTTGCCGGGGCGGTTCGAGAGGCGAGCCGCTCCGACGAACGAGTCAAGATCTTGGCTCTTGAGGAGAACGGAGGGATATCAGCGAACTCGAATGCCGGCATCGCCGTCGCGTCGGGCGATTTCGTGAGCTTCTTCGATCATGACGACCTCATCGAGCCCGACTTGCTGTATGAGTACGCACTTGCCGTTCTCGAACGTCCTGACACTGATCTCCTGTATTGCGACGAGGACAAAAAAGGGGAGGACGGACGGTATTTCGACCCGTTCTTCAAACCCGATTTCAACCTCGACTTGCTGCGGAACAACAACTATATCTGCCATATGCTCACGGTGCGACGCAGCGTGCTCGACCAGGTCGGCCTGCTTGATCCGGCATGCGACGGAGCTCAAGATCATGACTTGACCTTGCGAGTGAGCGAATGCGCTCGGCATATCCATCATGTGCCGAAGATTCTGTACCATTGGCGCGTGAGCTCGGGGTCGACGGCGGGGGGCATCGAGGGAAGCAAGCCGTACGCCACGCTTGCCGGCATTCGAGCCGTCGAGAACCACTTGAGTCGCCTCGGCCTTTCGGCGACGGTCGATCAGGCGAGAAGACCTGCAACGTATCGGGTTAAGTACCGTGTTCCGGAGGACGAACCGCTGGTGTCGATCGTCATTCCCAACAAGGACAGCCTGGCCGTGCTCAGGCAGTGCGTCGACTCCATTCTAGACAAGTCAACCTACGATGCGTACGAGATCGTCATCGTCGAAAACAACAGCACCGAGGTGGAAACGTTTGCCTATTACGAAGAAGTCGCGAAGGATTCGCGCGTGCGATGCGTGTTCTTCGACGGTCCCTTCAACTTCTCGAAGATCATCAACCAGGGCGTCGAAGCTGCGAAGGGGGAGTATTGCATCCTCTTGAACAACGATACGGAGGTCATCACGCCCGACTGGATCGAGACGATGCTGGGACTGTGCGCTCGGCAGGACGTGGGTGCGGTCGGCGTGAAGCTGTACTACCCCGATGACACCATCCAGCATGCGGGCATTGGCATAGCCCCCTCCGTCGCCGCCTGTCTGCACCAGTCGCTTCCGCGAAGCGATGCGGGGTATTTCGCCCTCAACGACGCGCAGCAGGACCTGAGCGCCGTCACCGCTGCATGCATGATGACGAAGCGCAGCGCCTTCGAGCAGGTGGGCGGTATGACGGAGGATCTCGCGGTCGCGTTCAACGATCTTGACTACTGCCTTAAGCTGCGGGAGCGCGATTATCTGGTCGTGTACACCCCTGAGGTTGAGCTCTACCATTACGAATCCCTCTCGCGGGGGTCGGAGGACACGGTTGAGAAAGTGACCCGCTTTCTCAGGGAGGTCGCCTACATGAACGATCGTTGGGTCGAATATTATGCCGCAGGCGACCCATACCTCAACATTAATCTGAGTCGCAGGGAGCCGGGATCGTACTATTTCCGCCTCCCCGACAAAGAGTAGGGCGCGGCAGGCGTTGTTCTTGCGCGATAGGGAGCGCGTCTTTCATGCTTTTCCTGGAACGAACCGGAAGCTTCGACGTGTTGCATTACAATAAGATTATCTGCAACAGCAAAGGAGAGCATACATGAAAGGCATCATACTGGCGGGGGGTTCCGGCACGCGCCTGTACCCGCTCACCACGGTGACGTCGAAGCAGCTGCTTCCGGTGTACGACAAGCCGATGATCTACTACCCGCTGTCGGTGCTCATGATGGCTACGAGTACGCGCCCGTCACGTCAGGATGCAGGTGGCGGAACGAGTCGACGAACCCGACCTCCAGCAAGTCGGTGAACTTGCCGCGCTCCTCGTCCGAGAAACCGGCCTTGCCGCGGTTCGGGCCCGGGTTTTTGAGATCGATCTCCTGGTGAGCCACGTTGAAGTCGCCGCACATGACGACGGGCTTCGGGTCGGCCGTCTCGCCCGGCTGCGTCAGCGGGAGCTCGGAAATGGCCACGTGCCCCTCGCCCAACGCCGGCCGCTCCACCGGCACGCCGGCGGGCAGCACGCCTTCTTCGAGTCCCTTGCAGAAGTCGCGGAACGCGTCGTCCCACTCCATGCGATGGTCGATGCGCGCCAGCTCGTTCTGCGCGTTCGGCGTGTACACGTCCACGAACCAGAATTTCGGGAACTCCAGCGCCACGATGCGCCCCTCGGTATCCAGGTGCGGGAAGCCCAGGCCGTGCAGCGCCTGCAGCGGCTGCTCTTTGCAGAATATAGCCGTGCCGGAGTAACCCTTCTTCTCGGCATAGCTCCAGTACTCGCGGTACTGCGGCAGGTCGAGCGTGGCCTGGCCCTCTTGCAGCTTCGTTTCCTGCAAGGCAACGATGTCGGCGTCCAGCTCGCACACGATGTCTTCGAAGCCTTTTTTCAGCACGGCGCGCAAGCCGTTCACGTTCCACGAGACGAAGCGCATATAGTTCCTTTCCCGATTCGCCAACGACTCGGTCATTATACCGCGCAGATCACCAACACGGATGACGGGCGGAATGAGGCAAAGGGGAGGGGTTGACGTCTCGTCGTCGCGAGAGCGCCCGTCCCCCATATCCCCAAACGAGACGTCAACCCCTCCCCTTTGCCTCATTCTCAAAAAGCACGTGTCGAGCGGGGCGGCAGCGGGTAGTATGGTTCCATCACACCGGAAGACGAAGGGAACCGCATGCAACGCTTCGCTCGCTCAAAGGCCGCGCGTTGGGCCGCGTTTTGGCTGACCGCGCTTCTGGCAGCAGCCTTCGCAGGTGCGCTCGCGCCCGCGTCGGCCCATGCGCAGGACGCGGCGCACTCGCCCTGCATCGCCACCGTCGAGCAACGCGCCGCCTATGCCGCAGACGGCACGCTGGACGAACGAGAAGCCTTCCAGGAAAGCCTCGGCAACGACGAGCCCTCCCCCGGCCTCGTCCAACAGGCTCTCGCGCGCGAGCAGGCGCAAAACGGCATCGCCCCGAACGCGGTTCCCGGCGACGACGGCGGCATGGCCGCTATCGGCAACGCACACGTGGTGGCGCTGCGCGTGTCGTTCCCCGACCGCCCCTTCGCGGAAGAAGATACGCTGGAAGCGCTTCAGGCGCTCATAGGCCCGCGCGCCGTCGGCGAGGCCGCGCTGCCGAGCGCCGGCGGCTTTCCCTACGAGAACCTGCACGACTACTACCTCCGCGCGTCGTACGGCGCGCTTACCGTCACCGGCGAAGCGTTCGACTACGCGGCCCAGCACGAGCGCGATTTCTACACGGCGAACATCGGGCAACTGTACAAGGAGGCGCTCGACCACCTCGAGGCATCCGGCATCGATCTCGCGCGATTCGATGCGAACGGCGACGGGCGCATCGACGCCGTCTACCTGCACTTCGCCGGCGGCGACACCGGCTGGGGCAGCGTCTGGTGGAGCAACGAGCAGGTGCTCGACGTCCCCGACGCCGTGTACGCTGACGGCACAGTGCGCTTATGGAACGCCGTGGCGCTGTCGAATCCGTGCGACCAGCCGTGGGCCGCGCAGACCATCATCCACGAAACGGGCCACGTGCTGGGCCTGCCCGACTACTACCAGTACGCCAGCCAGCAAGGAGGCTCCGCCGACCGCACGGGAATCCTCACCTTCGACATCATGATGCAGAACCAGGGCGATCACAATGGATTCTCGAAATGGATGCTGGGCTGGCTGCCCGACAGCAAGATCACCCGCATCTTCGCGAACGAGACGGGCATCGACGTCAAACGCGACGGCAAGGTGGTGCAACACGTGGACGCAACCGCCGACGGCAGCTCGTCCGTAGAAGCGGCTTTAGAAGCGTTCGCTTCGAACGACATCGATGAAACCGGCGGTATCGTCGTGGTGGCGAACCAAGACGCAAGCATGTTCTCGTCCTACTACCTGCTGCAGTACGACCGCTTCGCCGGCAACCAAAGCGTTCGCTACGAGCAAGATGGCCAACCCGCCGAGCTTCCGTCGGGATTTCGCCTCTTCAGAGTTCAGGCCGACCTAGGATCGGGCGGACCGTATTTCGTTCATTCGAACACGTACGGAACCGTGCACAACCAGCTGATCGAGCTGGTCGACCCTGATATGAACGAGCCGCACGCGGAAAGCACCGACCTCGTCCCAGCCGCAATCGGCTCGAGAGAATACGGCTGCATGCTGTACGCAGGCGACGAGGTGTCTCCCCGAGGTTACCCTTCAACCAACTTTTTCGAAAACGCCAACGTCGGATTCACCGGCCTGACCATCGCCGTCACCGAAAGCCGTGCGGATGGCGGCACGCTGAACATCTCGTACTCGAACGCCGCAAGCCGGACCGCCCGACGATTTCACGCTTACGCCCCTGTTCGACAGCGTCTCGAACACGGGGACGCTGTCGTTCGAAGCGTCCACGAACGCCTGCCCTCGCCACGCCGCTGCCCGCGGCAACGCAGCTCATCGTGGACGGCCAGCCCCACGCCCTGCTGACATCGAGACGGACGGCACCACGGTCAGCCTTCCGTACTTTCTCGATGCCGGCGATATCGGGCCTTCGTCAACGTGCGAGATCGTGTTCCCTGCCGGCATGTTCGTCTTGGCTCAAACAGGCGGCACGACTGCATATTCTCCCGAAGTGCGCCTCGAGCTGAAAGCAAGCCCGCTGC
>ENA-OQCU01000703-OQCU01000703.1-human-gut-metagenome-genome-assembly--contig:-NODE-703-length-14147-cov-5.417190_pt1 | contig 14147 bp, 17 predicted proteins | sample MGYA00242504_ERZ504590 | MGnify/ENA primary metagenome ERZ504590 (study PRJEB26092, sample SAMD00036318) | human gut metagenome | host: Homo sapiens | study: EMG produced TPA metagenomics assembly of... | reverse complement strand
GATAGCTTTTCAGAACACCAATCCGATCAGATATTGAAGTGCCGATCGGATTATCTGGGAACTGGCTGACTCCAATGTTCCATAACCATCTGGTTTTCAGACGGAATCTTTTCGCCGATGTTCCATTTTCCGGATTCAATATTTTCCTTCAGATACTCAACGACCTGATCCGTAATATTGACTGTTTTATTTTCATCCTCGCGCGTTACCTGCTTCTTTATTATTCTGCTTGCTGGGCGGATAATGATTAGTTCTTTTACTTGTCATGACTAACCTATGAGTTGATTATATCCTATTTTACCTAAAGTCAATACCCATTTTCAATATTTTTCGTTGATTTTTTACAGACTAAACGGAATCTTTGCGGGGAATGTTGATATGTTCCATGCAGAAAATGACTGCCCATGTAAAGCATCTTAACTCTATATCACTCTGTACTGATCTGCCGCCGTTTGCTTGCATCGCTGAAACTTCCATGGTAGAATAGAAATGATGTGTACAGAAATTATCCACTCACCCGAAAGGAGACTTGTGATATGAAATCCGGAGAACATTTTGACGTGATCATCATCGGCGCGGGCCCGTCCGGAATCTTCTGCGCGTATGAGCTGATCAAAGAAAAACCTGAACTGAATATTTTAATGATTGAAAAAGGAAGACCGATCGAGAAACGTGTCTGTCCGAAGAGAAAAACAAAGGTGTGCGTGGGCTGCAAACCATGTTCTATCACCACCGGTTTCGCCGGAGCAGGAGCTTTCTCCGACGGAAAGCTCTCCCTTTCCCCGGATGTCGGCGGAAATCTGCCGGAGATCTTAGGATATGACAAGGCAACTGAACTCATCCGGGAATCCGACGATATCTATCTGCAGTTCGGCGCTGATAAGAACGTCTACGGTGTTGACAAACAGCAGGAGATCCGCAAGATCCGCAAGAAAGCCATCAATGCAAACTTAAAGCTCATCGAGTGTCCGATCCGCCACCTCGGAACGGAGGAAGGCTATAAGATTTACACAAGACTGCAGGAACACCTTCTCGCCAACGGAATCCACATGGAATTCAACACCATGGTCAAGGATATCATCATCGAGGACGGTGCCGCAAGGGGTGTTATCACCGATAAAGATGAGACATACTACGCAGATGAGGTCGTCTCCGCCATCGGACGTGAAGGCTCCGACTGGTTCTCCCACATCTGCGATGACCACGGAATCGATACCGAAGTAGGAACCGTCGACATCGGCGTCCGTGTTGAGGTCCGCGACGAGGTCATGGAGTTCCTCAACAAGAACCTCTACGAGGCAAAGCTTGTATACTACACACCGACCTTCGACGATAAGGTCCGTACATTCTGTACGAACCCGTCCGGTGAGGTTGCTACCGAATACTATGAGAACGGCCTGGCTGTCGTAAATGGTCACGCTTATAAATCAAAAGAATATAAGACAAACAACACAAACTTTGCGATCCTGGTTTCCAAGAACTTCACAAAGCCCTTCAAAACCCCGATCGAGTACGGCAAACAGATCGCACAGCTTTTCCAACATGCTCTGCGACGGCAAGATCCTCGTTCAGACGTACGGCGATTTCAAACGCGGAAGAAGAACGACAGAAGAGCGTCTCTGCCGCAATAACCTGATCCCGACCTTAAAAGATGCCGTTCCGGGCGACCTTTCCCTGGTATTCCCGCACCGTATCATGGTCGCACATTGCCGAGTGAATCGCAGCCTCGACAAAGTAACAGCGGTATCGCCAGCGATGAGACACTGCTGTACGGCGTAGAAGTCAAATTCTATTCCAACAAAGTTGTCGTAGACAAAGACTTCTGCACCAGCGTCAAAGGCCTCCGCGCCATCGGCGACGGCGCATCCGTAACCCGCGGCCTCCAGCAGGCAAGCGCAAACGGACTGTCGGTTGCGAGAAGCATTCTGAAAAGCATGAAATAAGAGAGAACGAAAAAAGATCCTTCGTCTGTGAAATGAGACGGAGGATCTTTTTTGGTGCCGGAAAGAGGGGGGTTCAGATTATATGCCGTACAGCTTCCGGAACTGCTTCGGCGTTGTACCGGTCTGCTGGCGGAAAACCGAGATAAAGTAGCTGACATCGCGGTAGCCGCAGAGGGCGGCGATGCCGTCGAGCGTAGTGTAGGGACGGCTGATGAGAAGCTCCTTGGCGCGGCTGATGCGCAGAACGCTGATGTACGAGCGGACAGAGCTGCCGACAAAACGCTGGAACAGGCGTGTCAGATACTGCGGTGTGATATGGAGCTGTTCCGCGAGATCATCCACATTGAGCGGGTCGGAAAGATGACTTTCGATTTCCTGCATTGCCGGGCGGACATACTGGAGATACAGAGGGTGCTCCGTCCGGGAAAGGCCGGTGCGGAGCTGGGAAAGGCGTGTCAGGAACTCAAAGCATCCGACGGAGAGCGCAGCATCGTCGATGTCATTTTTCAGAAAATGTGAGTCGATTATGCGGTCAATCCATTCCTGAAACCACGCGCCCTCTGAGGCCGGAACGAAAAGATACGGCGAGACGGCACAGATTTTATAGAGATCATCGGAGAGCTTTCCGTCAAAGGTCAGAAAGGATGTAAACCACATCCCGCTGCCGTCGTTTTCGCGGTATTCATGCGGCACATGCGGAGCAATCAGAACACCGTCACCTGGTTTCAGCAAAAGTTCCTGGCCTTCGAGGGTCAGCAGCCCTTCGCCGCGTTCCGTTTGAATCCAGTGATATAAGGGGAATCCGTTCGGGCGCACAACGGGCTCCTGCAGCCAGCGGTTGCCGATGCTGTCAGCGGAGAGGGAAAAATCGGAGGCGGATGGTTTAAAGAAAATAGGCATAACAGTCAGTTCCTTTCTGAAAGAAAAGTCTAAAATAAGATTCCGGAATGAGTTTCGAAAATTCATACTATTTAGACAAGCATATCATACTTTTCTCACAAAGACCAGTATATAATAGAGCCATCAAAACGAGATATCCAAACACAGGAGGAATCAAAAAAATGCAGCCAAAATTCAAAAAAATGTTATACGGAGGAGACTACAACCCAAACCAGTGGCCAAAAGAGATCTGGGATGAGGATATGAAACTTTTCCATCAGGCCGGCATCAACAGCACCACGATCAACGTATTTTCCTGGGCAAAAATCCAGCCGTCCGAGAATGAGTACGACTTTACAGAGCTCGATGAGATCGTAGACACCCTGACAAAAGAGGACGTTCAGATCGTCATGGCAACATCCACCGGCGCACTCCCGGCATGGATGGTACACCGTTATCCGGAAGTGGCAAGAACCGATTTCGAAGGACGCCATCACAAATTCGGTCATCGCCACAATGCCTGCCCGAACAGCCCGGTTTTCCAGAAATATGCAAAACGCCTGGCAGAAAAACTGGCAGAGCGTTACGGCGACAACAAAAACATCGTCTGCTGGCACATCAGCAATGAGTACGGCGGCGAGTGCTACTGCGAGAACTGTGCAAAAGCGTTCCGCGTATGGCTGAAAGACAAATACAAAACACTCGATGAAGTCAACAAGGCATGGAACATGGAGTTCTGGGGCCATACCATCTACGACTGGGACGAGATTGTACCGCCGAACGATCTGGGAGACGGAATGCCATGGGGAAGCGGCACTGCATTTGCAGGAATGTCCCTCGACTACATGCGTTTCAACTCCGACGGCATGCTGAACAACTACAAAATGGAGCGTGACGCGATCCGCAAATACGACAAAGAAACCCCGATCACCACAAACCTGATGGGAACGTACAAAGGCCTCGACTACTTCAAGTGGGCAAAAGAAATGGATATCGTATCCTGGGACAACTACCCGAGCTACAATACACCATGGAGCCACGTAGCTATGACCCACGACCTGATGCGCGGCCTCAAAGACGCACCGTTCATGCTGATGGAGCAGACTCCGAGCCAGCAGAACTGGCAGCCGTACAACTCCTTAAAGAAACCGGGCCAGATGCGCGCACAGAGCTATCAGACCGTTGCACACGGCGCAGACACGATTCAGTTCTTCCAGCTGAGAAGAAGCGTCGGCGGATGCGAGAAATTCCATGGTGCTGTTATCGCACACGCAGGAACCGCAGATACCCGTGTCTTTCGTGAGGTAACCCAGCTCGGAAAAGAACTGGAGAAAATCGGAAGCCGTGTGATGGGCTCCGAGAACCACGCAAAAGTCGGCATCATCTTCGACTGGGAAAACTACTGGGCACTGGAGTACACCAGCGGACCGAACCGCGATTTACGTTACGTAGACCAGATCGAGCAGATGTACAATTACTTCTATAACAAGAACATCGCTGTCGATATGATCCCGATCGACGCGGACTTCTCCAAATATGACCTCGTTGCAGCACCGGTTCTCTACATGGTAAAAGACGGTGTGGCAGAGAGCCTGGAGGCTTATGTACAGGCAGGCGGAACCCTCATCACCACCTACATGAGCGGTATCGTCGGACAGTCGGACAACGTTCATCTCGGCGGATACCCGGGACCGCTCAGAAAAATGGCAGGCGTATGGGTAGAAGAGATCGACGCTCTTGCACCGGAGCAGAGAAACAAGATCCGTTTCGCAGACGGAACCGAGGAAGAGTGCCGTCTTGTATGTGACCTGATGCACCTCGAAGGAGCTGAAGAAATCGCACAGTATGAGAGCGATTTCTATGCAGGCATGACTGCTGTTGCAAAAAATCAGTTCGGAAAAGGAACCGTATATTATGTCGGAACCGACCTTTCTGAGAGCGGCCTTGCAAAAGTTCTTGCTATGGCAGCAGACAGCGCAGCCATCCAGCCGGTGATTGGAGAAGCAACAGCACTCGAGATCACAAAACGCCAGGCAGACGGAGAGGATCTGTACTTTATCATCAACTTCAAAGATGAGGAGATTCCGCTTCCGGCAGTCTTCGACGGAAAAGAAGATATCCTGACCGGCGAGAAAGTACAGGGCGGTGAGATGCTGAAGAAATACGGTCTGCGGATTGTCAGCGTTCCGAGAGCATAATATAAAACATATTAACAAAAAAGACACAGCAGGAGGCAGAAAGATACTTCCAGCTGTGTCTTTTTGATGCTGTGAATTTATGCGGGTGCTTAGTGGGAAAACGAAGCCCGTGCGACGATGTTCTCCATCTCGCCCCATTTCTCCTCCATATCCGCTACAAGCGCGATCTGTGTCCGCGCCCGTACGAGGTTGTGCTCCGGGTAAGCGGTTTTGAAGTAGGTATCGCCCATCAGGTAATCGGCGAGAAAACGGATGCCGCATTCGAGGGTCATTAATTTTGCACCCATCGGCAGCATTTCGACTTCCGCGCGGGTCAAAGAGCCTGCGCAGCCTGCGAGAAAGCCCTTTGTATAGCTCTCAAAGAGAGGAAGGGAAAGAGACACCTTCGAGACATCCTGTTCGTCCTCAGCGGCCGTATTCGCGCCGAAGCGGATCGAATCGCCGAAGTCAAAGATCGACAGTCCCGGCATAATGGTGTCTAGGTCGATGACGCAGATGCCCTCGCCGGTTTTGTCATCAATCATAATGTTGTTCAGCTTCGTATCGTTGTGCGTTACGCGGAGCGGCAGCTCGCCCGAGGCCTTCATGCGCTCGGCTACGCCGTAATCGTCTGCGTGGTCGAGGAAAAACGCCATCTCATCCGAAACGTTTTTTCAGCCGTCCTTTCGGATCCGCCTGTGCCGCCTGTAAAAGCGCCTGGTAGCGGAGCGGTGTGTTGTGGAAATCCGGGATCGTCTCGAAAAGAGAGGCGGACGGAAAATCGGAGAGCATCTGCTGGAAGCGGCCGAAAGCATTACCGGTCTCGTAAAACAGCTTTGGATCTGTCACGGCATCATAGCAGGACGCATCGGAAATAAAGAGAAATGCGCGCCAGAATTCTCCGCGCTCATCGACGAAAAACCAGGCATCGTCTGTCGTCGGAATCAGGTTCAGCGTCTCGCGGAATGGATCTCCTCCTGCGGCTGTGATTTTTTTCCGCAGAAATGATGTTACCTGTGCAATATTCTGCATCAGCTCCGTTGGATTGTGGAAAACGGTGCGGTTCATGCGCTGCAGAATCGATTTGCGGAGGACGCCGTTTTCGGTGGAGCGCACCAGAAACGTATCGTTGATATGGCCGTTCCCGTGCGGCGTCCAGTCTGTAATCGTTCCCGGGAAAGCAAATGCGTGGACAATGGAAGAGAGTTCTTCCTGTGTGTATGTAATCATCATGGGTATAAACTCCTTATTTTAATTAGACAAACCTGATTAAGTAAAGCACGCGCAGGGCGAAAAGTCAAGAAAAGGGCGCGAAACGATTGACAACGAGCGGCATTTCTGACTATAATAGACAGTAATTTAAGAAAAAACAAAACCTAAAATGCAGTGACAGGGAGGAGTACCTGGCGGCGCAAAGCAAAGAGAGGAGATGGCTGGTGAGAATCTCCGTGAGCGTGCCTGCGGAAGTAGCCCTCGAGCAGTGGACTGAACAGAAAAAGCGGACAGCAATGTTTTCCAAGTAGGCTCCAACGTAGTTCCCACGTTACCGGGATGCCGTATCGGATGAAAAAAGTTAAATCCTGTACGGAATGAGCAGAAGTGTATTCTTCTGGAATTCAGGTGGTACCGTGGATGGAAACATTCTCCCTGAACGTAAGGCACAGAAAAGGTGTTTTATGTTCGGGGATTTTTTATGCAGCAAATTTAGAACAGGAGGTTTTCATATGAAACAGATTACAGGAAACAAACTTCTGGTAAAGGCTCTGAAGGAGGAGGGTGTCGAGTATCTCTTCGGTTATCCGGGAGCCTGCACCATTGATATCAGCGATGAGCTTTACAAACAGGATGAAATCAAAATCGTTCTGCCGCGCCACGAGCAGGCGCTGGTGCATGAGGCGGATGCCTATGCGAGAACGACAGGAAAAGTCGGCGTATGCCTCGTTACCAGCGGCCCTGGTGCAACCAACCTGGTCACCGGTCTTGCAACGGCAAACTACGACAGCGTTCCGCTTGTCTGCTTCACCGGACAGGTAGCCCGCCACCTCATCGGAAACGATGCATTCCAGGAGGTTGATATTGTCGGCATCACCCGCAGCATCACGAAATACGGCGTGACGGTAAGAAACCGTGAAGATCTCGGACGCATCATCAAAGAAGCCTTCTACATTGCCCGCACCGGAAAACCGGGACCGGTTCTCATTGACCTTCCAAAAGATGTCATGGCAGAGTTCGGCAGCGCAGAGTATCCGAAAAACGTCAACATCCGCGGCTACAAACCGAACACCAGCGTTCACATTGGTCAGTTAAAACGTGCGTTAAAGATGCTTTCGAAAGCAAAACGCCCGCTGTTCCTTGCCGGCGGCGGTGTCAACATCGCACATGCGCAGGAAGTGTTCCGCGAAGTGGTCGAGAAAACACAGGTGCCGGTTGTCACAACCGTTATGGGACGCGGCGCGATCTCCACGAAACACCCGCTGTTCATCGGAAACCTTGGCATGCACGGCGCGTATGCGGCGAATATGGCAGTCAGCGAGTGCGATCTGCTGTTCTCGATCGGAACACGTTTCAATGACCGTATCACCGGAAAGCTGCATGAATTTGCCCCGCACGCGCAGATCGTCCACATCGACATCGACACCGCTTCGATCTCTCGAAACATCCATGTCGATATCCCGATCGTAGCCGATGCAAAAGAGGCGATCACGAAGATGGCAGAGTACGTAGAGCCATGCTCAACATCGAAATGGCTTGCCCAGATCGATGCCTGGAAGAACGAGCATCCGCTGACGATGCGCCCGAACGGCGTGATGGGACCGCTCGATATTTTCAACGCGATCAACGAGCAGTTTGACGATGCGATCATCGTCACCGACGTCGGACAGCACCAGATGCTGACAAGTCAGTACGTCGACATTACCGAAAACCGCCAGATCATCATGTCCGGCGGCCTTGGAACGATGGGATACGGCCTTCCGGGCGCGATCGGAGCAAAAATCGGCAACCCGGACAAACCGGTCATCGCGATTTCCGGTGACGGCGGTATGCAGATGAATATTCAGGAGCTGGCGACTGCCGTTCTCGAGGAGCTGCCGGTCATCCTGTGTATCTTCAATAATGAATACCTCGGCATGGTACGCCAGTGGCAGAAACTGTTTTACGGCAAACGGTACAGCATGACGAACCTGCGCGCCGGTGCACTTTCCCGCAGAACAGACGGAGAAGAGTACCCGGAATACACGCCGAATTTTATCAAATTGGCTGAGAGTTACGGCGCAAAAGGCATCCGCGTCATGAAGAAAGAGGATATCGCGGCTGCGTTTGAAGAGGCGAAGAAAAACCACCAAGACTCCGACGATCATCGAATTTATCATCGATCCGGAGGAGATGGTTTACCCGATGATCAAGCCGGGCGGAACGCTCGAAGATATGATTATGGACTGTTAGGAGGAGAGCGCGATGAATAAGGGAATGAAAAAAGATGGATTTCACTGTACGTAGAAAACCAGGTTGGTGTCCTTTCCAAGATTTCCGGGCTTTTTTCCGCAAAAAGCTATAACTTGGACAGCCTGACCGTCGGAACGACCGAGGACCCGACCGTATCGCGTATGACGATCGCCACGGTCAGTGACGATGAGACGTTTGAGCAGATCAAAAAACAGCTGAACCGCATGGTCGAGGTCATCAAAGTCATCGACTTCACCGACGTGTTTGTGCGCATGAAAGAGATTCTGTATATCAAGGTATTCAACTGCAGCGCAGCTGACAAAGTCGAGCTGTTCCAGATCGCTGAGACGTTCAAGGCGAAGGTCATCGACTACGGAAAAGACAGCCTGCTGCTCGAGTTTGTCCAGACGGCGACGAAAAACGATGCAGTTGTGAAGCTGATGAAAGAGGAATTCGGCAAGATCGAAGTCGTGCGCGGCGGAAGCGTCGGTATCGAGTCGATCAATGTGATGGAGCGGTAAAAGAGAGGACGTTTTTGCGTGAACGAAAAGAGTATTACCACAATTACGTTAAAAAAGATTAATAAGAAAAGTGTGTATCAGTACATCTATGAGCACCGCCAGACGGCGAAGCAGCAGATTGTGCAGGATCTGACGATGGGGCTTTCGATGCACAGCGGAACGCTCGAGCATATCTGCATCGACCCGGAAGGGCCGGAGTGCTACTGCGCTTCTTTTTATTGAAGAGTTTCTGCAGTCGGAATTTTAATTTTTAGCTATAGAATTTCAGGGATAGAAAATCCGGGAACGGAAAGTTTTACATTGCTTTCCATTCCCGGATTTTTTCTGTTTTTTATCAGTGTTCGTTTTTAGATAAACATCGCATAAATCGACGCTCCGACCACAGTCAGAATACCTGCAACTGCAATCGAAAGGCTGCTCATCGCGCCCTCGACATCGCCCATCTCCATGGCCTTCGCCGTACCGATCGCATGGGAGGCCGATCCGATACTGATGCCCTTTGCAATCGGCTCATCAATGTGAAACAGCTTGCAGAGCGTCTCCGCCAGCATATTTCCCAGCACACCCGTGATGATGATAACGGCAACCGTGATCGTCACCGCACCGCCGAGCTCTTCCGAAACACCCATGCCGATGGCCGTTGTGATGGATTTCGGCAGCAGTGTTACATACATTTTATGATTCAGATTGAAGATCAGCGCCAGCGCGAGAACCACGGTAAGGCTCGTCAGCACGCCGGAGAGAATACCGGCGAGGATGGCTTTGATATTCTTTTTCAATGCCTCCATCTGCTCATACAGCGGAATCGCAAGGCAGACCGTTGCAGGAGTCAGCAGATAGCTCAAGTATTTTGCACCGTCATTATAATTCTGATAATCGATATCGAAAACAGCAAGGAATACAATGACGACTGCAATGGAAATCAGCAGCGGATTGAAAATCGGAAACCCAAATTTTTTCTTTAACAGCATGCCGAGCTCATACGCCAGAAGGCTGATGACAACGCCGAAAAATGCAGATTCACAGAGCATATTTGTCATTTTGCGTCCCCTCCTTTGTGTTTCTTTTCCAGCCGGATGACCGCCTGTGTCACGCGTCCGGACACAACCATAACGACGATGGTGCTGACGAGCGTAATCACGAGAACCGGAACGAGAACGGCTTTTAATTCACCCCAGGATTCCATCAGGCCGACGCCCGCCGGAATGAACATGACCGGCATGATCTCAATCATAAACTTGCCTGCGTCCTCGACGGCATCAAGTTTTAATGCCCCCGTCATCAGAAGCGCCAGCATCAGCACAAGGCCGTAGATACTTGCCGGAATCGGAAGCGGCAGCACGGCGTGCAGGATTTCTCCGATGAACGAAACCGCCATAATTACAAGGAACTGTCTTAATAATTTCACTTTGTCTGTTGTCCTTTCTCCCCATAACCCACATAACATCATTACTTCTCAATGTCACGACCCCGATTATACTACCCGCATAAAAGAATTTCAACCGTAAATGTTACTGCAATTTTGGCAATTTTTGCAAAAAAAGCAAAAAATGCCCGCCGATCAAACGAAAAAGTGAAATCGGTGGGCATTTTAACATAATTTTTTGAGTTGATCCGATACGGAACTTTTTAAGCATTGCTTTCGGCATTTTTCCGATCCGGCAGAACGAAGATAAAGATCAGCGAACTGACAAGCAGCATGCCCGGATAGAAGAGGTTTGCCATGATTTCAAAGGCGGAGAGCTCATATCCCAGTTCATGCACCGCAGAAATCGCCACGAGCATCTGCGCGCCGTACGGCAGGATGCCCTGGGAGATGCAGGAGAAGGTATCGAGGAGCGATGCCGTTTTCCGTGGGGTGATGCCGTAGTCCTCGGACATCTGCTTTGCGATCGGGTTTGCTATGACGATCGCGACGGTGTTGTTTGCGGTCGCAATGTCGAGCAGCGCGACGAGAATGCCGACACCGAGCTGGCCGCCCATTTTTTTCCGCGGAAGATTTTGTGAATGGCACGAAGCAGGACAGTAAAGCCGCCGTTTTCCCGAATCAGCGCGCACATCGCAGCGACAAGAATCGCAACCATACATGTCTCAAACATACCCGAAGTGCCGCTTCCCATGCTGGAGAGCATATCCCAGAGCGTCGTCTGTCCCGTACCGAGCATGATAACGGCACCGGAAGCAATACCGATAAGGAGTACGACAAACACCTGAATGCCCGCGATGCCGCCGATCAGCACGAGCAGGTACGGAACCGTCTGCAGCAGATGGTATTCGTGGACGATCGGTGTGCCCGGCGCCTGTCGGAAGGAGATTACAAGGATCAGCGCCAGCGCGGCAAGAGCAGCCGGGAGAGCGATCCAGAAGTTTTCGCGGAACTTGTCTTTCATCTCGCAGCCCTGTCCGTTGCAGGCGGCGATTGTCGTGTCGGAGATGAAAGAGAGGTTGTCGCCGAACATGGATCCGCCCATGACGGAGGCGACGCAGAGCGCCAGCGAAAAGCCGGAGGTCTCGGCAACAGCAGAGGCGATCGGCACGAGAAGCGTGATCGTTCCGACGGAGGTTCCCATGGCCGTGGAGACGAAGCAGGCAACGACAAAGAGCACAGCGACGGCATACTTTGCCGGAATCCAGGAGAGCATGAAATAGGCAACGCTCTCTGCACTGCTCCTTCCGACAACGCCGACAAACGTGCCTGCGGCGAGGAAGATCAGCAGCATTGTGATGATGTTTTTGTCCCCAATGCCCTGTCCCATGAGGGCGAGCTTTTCTTCAAACGGGACACTGCGGTTCTGCAGACAGGCGACGAGGATCGCTGCCAGAAACGCGACGACGATGGGGATGTTGTAGAAGCCCATCGGAATTTTTTAAAATATACTCGGAATAAATGCCCGAGCCCCAGATAAAACACCAGAAAAACGGCGATCGGGAGCAGGGCGGATGGCTTTCCTTTTTTCATAGAAATAAATACCAGACCTTTCGTGTGATTTTCCTTATTTTTCAATAGGGCGAATAGAATTATTCTACCATCTGGATCAGAAATCGTAAAGTAAAAAAGCAGGAAAAAACACGCCGGACATCTGGTAAATTCCAGAAATCCGGCGTGTTTTATAAGAGGTGCGTTTTGCTGTGCCTGTGCTTTATCATTTTGCAAGGAGCATCATAATCTGATTGCTTCTGCTTACGAATTTTGTCATCTCGTCCGGAGAGAGCGGTTTGTGGCTGATCATTGCCAGATCATACAGCTGCTCGCAGAACAGGGATGTGTTGTCGTTCTCGCCATTCTTCAGAATATACTGAACGAGCGGATGTTTTGCATTCAGGATCAGGGTTTCCTGTCCGCCGAACATGGACGGATCCATGCCGGTCATGCCATACATCTTCATCATATCCTGCATCCGGCGGCTCTCCTCGGAAAGCGTTACCATGGAGGATACATTTTCGTCTTTCAGGTTCTCAACTTTGACGGTCAGATCTTTCTTGTCGAGGACTTTGCGGAAGAGATCGGTCAGAGTATTTGTAGCGTCGGTCAGATCCTCACCGGACTCGTCTTTCATATCGTTGGTCAGATCTGCATCGATGCGCTGGAAGGTTACATGCTCGTTGTAACGCTCTGCATGGGTGATGAAAGCGGAGTCGATGTTGTGTTTCAGAATGACAGCATCCATGCCCTGGCTGCGGAACATGTTGATGTACTGGCTCTGCTGAACTTCGTCGGTGACGTAGTAAACAGTCGTTTTTTCCGGCTCTTTCTTCTCGTCAGCGTTTTCCGTATTTTCGGTATTCTCCGTAGTTTCAGCCTTCTCCTCGGTGTTCTCTGCAGGAGCTTTTTCTTTCTTATTCTCGTTGATGCAGTCCTCAAGAGTCAGATATTTTCCGTCGATGTTCTTGAACAGAATATAGTCCATCATCTTCTTGGAGAATTTCTCGTCCTTGATGCATCCGTATTTGATGAATGGGTTGATATCATCCCAGTATTTCTCGTAATTCTCACGGTCGGTTTTGCACATGCCGGAGAGCTTGTCAGCGAATTTCTTGGAGATGTACTCGGAGATCTTTTTGACAAATCCGTCGTTCTGCAGTGCGCTTCGGGATACGTTCAGCGGCAGATCCGGGCAGTCGATGACGCCTTTTAAGAGCATCAGGTATTCCGGAATGACTTCTTTGATGTTGTCGGCAATAAATACCTGGTTGTTGTACAGCTTGATGGTTCCCTCGATGGAATCGTACTCGGTGTTGATACGCGGGAAGTAGAGGATACCTTTGAGGTTGAACGGATAGTCCATGTTCAGGTGGATCCAGAACAGCGGCTCGCGGTAGTCGTTGAAGACTTTGCGGTAGAATTCTTTATAATCCTCATCGCTGCACTCGTTTGGATGTTTGGTCCACAGCGGGTGGATATCGCTGATGGAAACCGGGCGTTTGTTGATTTTTACTTTCTCTTTGGCCGGGGAAACTTCAACCTGCTCTTTCGTTCCGTCTTCTTTTTCTTTCTCTTCGTATTTTGCGTCCTCGTGGATGTGCTCTACGACAACGTCGTCGTCTTTTAATTCGCTTTCATCGATGGTCTCGTATTCCTGCGGCGCATTTGCTTTGGACAGGAAAATTTCAACCGGCATGAAGGAGCAGTATTTTTCCAGAACTTCGCGGACACGGTATTCGTTTGCGAATTCCAGGCAGTCCTCGTTCAGGAACAGAGTGATTTCGGTACCAACAGTTGTCTTGCTGCCCTCGGACATATCGTACTCGGTGCTTCCGTCACAGGTCCAGTGTACCGGGTGATCCTTCTTTATAGGAAAGAGAATCGATGTGAACTTCATCTGCTACCATGAAAGCAGAGTAGAAACCAAGACCGAGTGGCCGATCATCTGATCTGAATTCGTTTTGTCTTTGTATTTCTCCAGAAATTCGGTAGCGCCGGAGAAGGCGATCTGGGTAATATATTCTTCGACTTCGTCTGCGGTCATACCGATACCGTTATCGATGATTTAAGGTTTTTCTCATCCGGGTTTACAATCACCTGGATGGCTGCTTTGTAGTCATCCGGCAGAGTATATTCACCCATGCCGTCCAGTTTTTTTCACGTTTGGTGATGGGCATCCGCAGCCGTTGGAAACGAGCTCACGGGACAAAGATATCGTGGTCGGAATACATCCATTTTTTGATAATCGGGAAAATATTGT
>ENA-OQCU01000700-OQCU01000700.1-human-gut-metagenome-genome-assembly--contig:-NODE-700-length-14171-cov-3.110937_pt1 | contig 14171 bp, 19 predicted proteins | sample MGYA00242504_ERZ504590 | MGnify/ENA primary metagenome ERZ504590 (study PRJEB26092, sample SAMD00036318) | human gut metagenome | host: Homo sapiens | study: EMG produced TPA metagenomics assembly of... | reverse complement strand
ATGAATGTATGCAAGGTGCCAGATATGTGCAAAGACATGGAATATAAGTATATCACAGAAGATTCCAAAACAAGGGTATATCTGTCCGTGGTGCGAGAATTCAATGAGGCAGAATATGAGAAATACTACATCCACAAAAAGAAAGAGAAAGTGAGAAAGAGAATCCTTTTTATTGCAAGAGCTTTGAAGTATGCACTTCCAGTCCTGGCAAGCACGATTCTTTACAATATGCTTTCAAATAAGCTTTATCTCGAAAGAGGAAGCCATGAAATTGGCTCAGAAATAGTTTTTGTTGGAATATTCGGCATCGCACTGTTTGGGTTTCTGAATTGGTTTATAGGAGGTGATGAACATTAAAAAGGTCTTGGATAATAAGGGGAAAGCGGAGTGTAGACGGCACCCACGATCCTATCCAAGACCAGTCAGAACTTTTAAAAACAGGTTATCGACCCTTTGTTTTTAAAGTCATCGTCATTTTATCACAAAAATAGGAGGTTATCAAGTAGATGAAAGAGGTTTTAGGAAGCTTGCCGGAAGTTATTACGGCATACAAAAATTACAATCTGCTGGTTCCTACAGCAACGGACGTGCAGCTCAATCCTTTTTACAAATTCCATGTAGAAGAGGTTCCAGTCGATCTGGGTGAGAACAGCGGAGACATTTTCAAGGTTGGTTCAGTTAAGACTGGGAAGAAGGATGAGAGAGGAAAGGATATCTGGGAAGATGTGTTTTCCTTATCTAAGCCATTGCTCAACAAAATGGCTATGGCGGCCGGTATCCAGTTCAATCCCAAGGAAACCTATGGCGAACGCATTGACCGCGTTACATACCGTGCACAGGCTCAGGGCGCTATGCGCAAGGCTGACGGAACGGCCAGAACAGAAACCGATCAGAAGGTGATCTGTCTTGAGGACGAAGAAGAGAAGTATCGCATTGAGTTTGCGGATAAAGCTGCAAAAGGCATAACTGATGAAAAACAGGCACAGGCGGCTGCGGAAATTTTTTCTGGACAATGGGTGGAATCCAAGAATAAATGGGGGAAGAAATGCCAGGCCTTTGTGGTTGCGAAAGAAGATAGAGACAGATACGTTGAACGCTCCGTCATGGTAAACATGGCACTGCTGAAAAAGACCTGGGCTGAAAAGGCTATGACTGGTGCGAAGCTTCGTGTTATAAGAGCTCTGCTTGGCGTAAAAGGTACATACACAAAGGCGGAACTGCTGAAAAATTTCGCTATCCCAACAGTTATCTTTTCACCTGATTTCTCGGATCCGCAGGTCAGACAGGCAATGCTGACACAAGGCATGAACTCTGTAAATAATATGTTTGGCACATCACAGATAGCAGTTAAGAGTGTGGATTTCGAATCTGAAAGCACGGTATTTACTCAGGATGATCTGGACAATCCGGCATATGCTTCGGATACAGAAATCGAAAATGATTATCCACCAATGCAGGAGCCGGATGTTGTTCCTGAACCGGAGCCAGAACCAGAGCCGGATAGATCGGCAGATTTCCAGTGTTCCAGATGCGGTGAGGTCATAAATGAAAGGGTTTACGAATATTCAATCAATAAATTCGGAGAGCCACTTTGCATTAAATGCCAGAGAGGAGGCGGGCGCAGATGAAAATAATAAAGGTATCAACAGAATTGGAAATGTCAGTACATGAATTTCCATCCGGTACCATCCGGGAACATAACAAAGCTCTGTGTGAACTTATCGGAAACGGCTGTGACCTTGTAGAACATGTAATGCCAAAGAGATTATACACAGAACTGAAAATGCCATCCAGCCCTGTTAAAGAACCAGGGAAGTGTGTGAGTATGCTGATCGATGAAGAGGGAAGACTGAAGCCGAACAAAGCAAATCTGATCGGAAGCTATCTTTACGAGTTTGATAAACATGGATGCCCCATTGTTGGAAACATTCTCTTTATCGGAGAAAAGATGGGAGATGATGGCGTTGAATTCTGCGGAATTAGCGAGGAGAACTTTTCACTTTTGGAAACAGAATTAAAGAACATGATCACAGCAATGAAGGCAACAGTAAAGGAGATGAGCAAATGAAAATACTTCATACTGCTGACTGGCATATTGGCCAGTTTAAAGGACCTGTAGTGGACGGAGTAAATCTCCGTTCGCAGGATACAGTAAAATGTTTGGAATATATGGTACAGGTAGCTATAGAAGAGAAACCGGATATCGTTTGTGTATCAGGAGATATCTTTCACCAGGAACAGGTTGGCCCCGTGAGGTATTCAGACGAAATGATTACGGCAACGAACATCATTACATCATTAGCACATTTTTCGAAGTATGTGATCGTGATGCGAGGCACTCCAAATCACGATGGAGCTGCTCAGTTTAGAGTTCTTGAACGGATGCTGCTTAATATTAGAAATGTAGATGTTGTTACAGAACCAGGAGTAATAAAGACTCCATGGGCAGACATTGCCTGCCTGCCGGGATTTGACAAACAGGAGTTCAGAGCAAAATTCCCTGGTTTATCTGCAGACGAAGAAAATCTTGCATGGACGAAATATATTTCAGATATGGTTTTTGCATTGAGAGCAGAGTGTGAAGAGACACCGATTCTCATGGCACATTATACGGTTCCTGGTTGCAACATGGAATCAGGGCAGACCTCCTTCTTCACAAACTTTGAGCCGGTCATTCCAAGAGAAGCTTTAATGGCCGCAAGATATGAGGCGGTGCTTCTTGGCCATATCCATCGCCCGCAAATCATTGAAGGACTTGACAATGTATTCTATTCCGGAGCGATCAATGCAATGAATTTTAATGATGAAGGACAGGATCGTGGATTCTGGATTCATGAATTTAATGAGAAAGGCACTCTGGTAAAAGGACATAAATGCACTACCCCATACAGACAGTTCCACACTATCACCTGGGATCCTGATGAAGCTGGCGACTATATCCGTGAAGGAGCTATGTATCTTCACAGAACAGGCATTTCAGAAGATGTGACGGATAAGATAGTCCGGGTGCGGTATTCCTGCACATCTGAGCAGAAAAAGGCGCTCAACAATTCCGCTACTGCAAAAGAACCTGTATGAGCTTGGTGCATTCTATGTGGCAGATATTGAAGCAGAAAGCACCATTGACATCACGAACCGCGGGCTTCTCTCGGAGGAAAGCGACCCAAGGTTGAATCTGAAAAAATGGTTGGAGGAAAAGACATTTAAGAATCCAGACAAAATCGTGGAGCTTGCCGAGCCAATCATAGCAGAAGCCATGAAACAGAGTACCACTGCAGAGATTCACGGTGTGTTTAAGCCGGTATCTATTTCGGTAAGGAATTACAGAAACTACAAGGAAGAAAGTTTTGATTTTCAGACATTTCATTTTGCACGATCAATGGAGTAAACGGTGCAGGAAAGAGCAGCCTTTTCATGGATGCTATTGTGGATTGCCTGTTTGAAGAAACCCGTGAGGGCGACTGCAAGGCGTGGATCCGAGGTACAGAGGATGCAAGAAGCGGTTCCATAGAATTTATTTTCGACATCGGAGAGAAACGATTCCGGGTAGTCCGCACCAGAACAAAATCCGGAAAACCAACACTGAACTTGTCACAGTATCAGGAAGAAAGTGCTGACTGGATGAATCTGTCCAAGGAAAGAATCATTGACACACAGGCCGAAATCGAGAAGCTTCTTGGTATGGACAGCATGACATTTCGCAGCTGCGCATTGATCATGCAGGACCAGTATGGATTATTCTTGCAGGCGAAGAAAGATGAACGTATTGCTATCCTTGGAAATCTGCTCGGGCTTGGAATCTATGGAGTAATGGAACTGGATGCCAGAAAGAAGCTTGCGGATGCAAGAAAGGAGCTTGCTTCTAAAAAAGAAGCCGTTCGGATCAAGACTGACTTCATTAAGGCTCAGGGAAATCCAGAGGAAGAACTGGAGACAGTAGAAAAAGATATTCATAAAAAGCAGGAAGAACTTGAAAATCTGGATGAATCCAGAAGAAAACTGCTCGAACGTCAGGAAAAAATATCTGAGGCAGAGAAAGAAAGCGAAAAAGCGAGAAGTGAATTAAAAGAATGCTCCGAGGAATGCAGTGCCATGGAACATGACCTGGAATATTCAAAGCAGACGCTGACAGCGTGCAATAACCTTTTGGAAATGGCGGATGTGATACGGGAAAAAGCAAAACAGCATTCAGAATTATCTTTGCAGCTTTCTGGCGTAGAAAAGGACGTTATTAAATACAAAAATTGCCAAAGAGACATTGAACGGTTACACCGAAGAGGCTGACCGTTACCAGAGACTTATTGATAAGAGCAAGTTCCGAAACGACCAGATACGCAATCAGATTTCGCAGTTGACATTTAAGATTCCAGACGATCTGGAAGAAAGCCTTGACACACTGGCAAAGCAAGGGAAGAAATCGAGCACCAGCAGGGAAAAAAGATACCTGTATTCTACGGCTCAAAACGAATTGCACGGAAATTGATTCATCCTATTCGCAGAAGATATCAGGAGCGGGAAAACCGACGGGATTATCGACAGAAAAGAATTACTGAGATAAGACAGCAGGAAGAATTCATGAAGAATTCTGGGTGCCCGGATATCGAGAGCGCAAGCTGCAGATTCCTGTCGAAAGCAGTCGAAGATGTCAAAAGCCTTCCGGTTGAGCTGGACAATCTAAAAAAAGTGCGAGGAAGAGATTGAGATATTAACATCTGAGCGCGACAAAAAAAGTAGCTGACAAGCAGGAAGAGATTGAAAGAATAGGATACGATCCTAAACGCCTCGCTATTCTGACCGCATCTGTAACAGAACTTTCCAAATATGAACGCATAAAGAAAGCTGTGGAGCAGAACAAACTCGAAATTGCCCGTTTAGAGGCCGAAAAGGAATCGAACGATAAAAATATAGGGCAGTGCGAGGAAAATCTGCTACAGGTCAAATCAAAGGCTTCTGAGATAACGGAAACAGTTAATAAATTGTCGGAATCAGTTGACAGACAGGAACAGATCAAACAGCAGATGGCTCACCTGCAGACTTATGTAGAACAGGAAAAAGAACTTCCTGTTTACGAAGAAAGAAAGCAGCATGTTCTTGAAAGGATTGAGAGCATGGAAAAGAGATGGAAAAACTTACTGACAGAAAATTCATTCTCTCTTCTCAGCTGACTGGTATAGATACCATGATAGAAAAAATGAAGGAAACATTTTCGACAGATATGGTAGAAGAAACAGACAGGCAGATTCGCAGTAACAAGGAAACTCTTGGAGAACTGCAGATCCAGAAGGGAGTACTCCTTGAACGTCTGGAAAATATCGTACCATGCGAGACGAAATCTCCATGCTGAATAATGGAATTGCTGTAGCTGCCGGCAGATGCGGACTGTTACGAAGCATTAAAGCAGGCTTTTTTCACAGGACGGAGTTCCACATCAGATCATCAGGAACATCATTCCTCATATCACAGATACTACGAACAATATTCTTGGCCAGATGACTGGTGGAACGATGGGAGTGGAATTTGTGATGGAACGCACCGTCAAAGGAAAGGACGGAGACAAGGCAACGCTGGATGTTCTGATCAACGAATATGGCAAGACAACTCTTCCATATGCTTCCAAGAGCGGAGGCGAGAAGGTAAAAGCTTCTCTTGCCGTTATCCTTGCACTGTCCGAGATCAAGGCAACAGCGGCAGGAATACAGCTTGGAATGCTCTTTATTGATGAACCACCATTCCTTGATGATGAGGGCGCACAGGCTTATGTAGATGCCCTTGAGACGATCCGTGATCGGTATTCCGATGTGAAGATTATGGCAATCACTCATGACGATGCCATGAAAGCGAGATTTGGCCAGGCTGTGACGGTAATTAAAACAGATGATGGCTCAAAAGTAATCTACTAACAGGAGGGGAAGATGGCAGATAAGAAAACTTATTATTACCTGAAACTTAAAGAAGGCTTCTTCGATTCAGAAGATATGCTTCTCCTGCAAGGAATGAAGGATGGATATATCTATAGTGATATCTTACTTAAACTCTATTTAATGAGCTTAAGACAGGACGGCCGGCTTATGTATAGGGGAATTATCCCTTATACGCCGGATATGGTGGCAACAATTACACACCATCAAGTTGGAACTGTTGAAAAAGCAATGAAAGTGCTGACATCCATGGGATTCATTGAAATTTTGGATAATGGTGCAATTTATATGCTTGATATCCAGAATTTTATAGGACGGAGTTCTAATGAAGCCGACAGGAAAAGAGAGTACAGAGCAACTATAAATGCCGAAAAATCAAGGATTATTGAGGATAAAGAAGGACAAATGTCCAGACAAATGTCGGACGTTCGGGCACCAGAGAATAGAGATAAGAGAACAGATAATAAAGATAATAAAGATAATAAAAACATTAGCTTGGAGCTTAAAGGCTCCAAGCAGAACACGTTCATCTCTCTTCCGTTGATTACAGGATCTGGAAACTATGATGTGACATTTGATTATCTCAATTCACTGAGAGAACTGTTTCCGGCACTGGATGTTGAACAGGAGTTTAGATCAATGGCGGCATGGCTTGACAGTCACCCTCGTAATCGTAAGACACCGAGAGGAATCAAGAGATTTATCACTGGTTGGTTAGAACGTTCACAGAATTCAATGCCGGCATCCAGAACACCGCAAGCACCTGCAGCTACAAAGAACATGTCAACGGATCAGTATATGGAGGCAACGTCCGGCTGGTACGAAGGGATGGGTGATTGAAGTGACACCTCAAGAATTTGATTTTATCAGAGCTTCAATCAAAAGTGCCTATCCAACATTTAATGTCATGCCAGACCAATACAGCATCAGAATGTGGTACCGCATGCTTGGAGATCTGGACTATAAGCTTTGCGAAACAGCATTGATGGAACTGTTTGCCACTCATACATACCCGCCGCAGATATCTGAGATACGGGAGAAATGTGCAGAATACACAGTTCCACACCTCAAAGACCAGGGAGAAGCCTGGGGAGAAGTCCAGAAGGCCATCAGCCAGTATGGATATTACAGGCAGGAAGAGGCACTGGAAAGCCTGACACCAATAGTCAGAGAGGCGGTAAAGCGGCTTGGCTTCCGGGAGATATGCCTTGATGAGAACCAGGATGCTGTCCGAGCGCATTTCTTCAAGATATATTCAACCCTGATCGAGCGCAAGACGAATGATGCAAAGCTTCCTCCGAGTATTCTGGAAGCGAAAAATAAATATATTGCACAGCTTACCACACACGAAAATGCGGCAATAGAACAACAGCACCGGGACCAGATAGCAGAAGAACCAGAACGTGCGACACCAGAGTATATAGATATGCTAATGCGGGAACACGGATTCAAGAGGTGACGGCATGGAGCAGATAGAGAAAATACAGGGAACAGAGAAAGAATTCATAAAAGTCTTTCAAGAGCTGTGTTACAGCCGGAGTTCATGGCAGGTGTGGGCCGATCTAATGGCGGCAATGGCTTGCACACTGGCGAATTCGGTTGATAAGACGGAACCGAGATACACTGCAAGAGAGAAAGAATATGCAGAGTGCATCAAACGCCTTGGCGGGGTAGAGAAGCCGGCCAAATGCTTTGCGATTGTGGTTGAGGCACTGGAACGCAATCCAGATCAGGACTTTCTTGGAAAACTGTACATGAGCCTTGAGCTAGGGAACCACTGGAAAGGGCAGTTTTTTACACCATACAATGTCTGTGAATGTATGGCAAGCATAACAATCAATGACAATGTACAGACATTGGAAAAACAGGAATGGATATCTGTCAATGATCCGGCGTGTGGAGCAGGAGCAACTCTTGTAGCAGCGGCAAACATATTCCACAGAAAAAAGATAAATTACCAGACACAGGTTTTATTCACAGCAAATGACATAGACCGGGTTGTTGCCCAGATGTGTTACATACAGCTTTCACTGCTTGGATGTGCAGGCTGGGTGGCTGTTGCAAATACAATATCCAATCCGGTATGTGGAGATCCACTGATACCCGACGAAAGACCTGGACAGGAATTCTGGTACACACCATTTTATTTCAGGGAAGAATGGAACTGCAGACGACAGATCCAGATTCTTAGACGCAGACATCGTGGAAAAAGTTTGTTCGGAGAATCACCGGAGCGAATAATATTTCATTTTGATTTTGAGAAGGAGATTACAAATGTCAGAACAGTTAAAACAGGAACTTGAAGCTGATACTGATCGTTTAGAGACGGAAACGGTCGCAGGCAGTGAAACAATAGGGGAGCAGGAAAAAGATACAGTAGAGGGCAAATTAGAGAGCCAGGAAGGCAATGAATCGAAGGAAGATGATATGGTTCCGATGGGGAAAGTTTCTCTTGCCGATATTATTTCCGGGATTCCGGCTCCGACAAAGGAAGAAGTCGAAGCGGCAGAAGCTGAAAACGCAAAGCCGGTAAAACAGAAGGCTAAAGAAAAACTGGAAGCAGAAAAGAAAAAAGCTGCTCAGAAAAATTTTGCGGATCCGGTCATTGATTACCTGATGAAAAGATGCAAAGAGGATCAGGGGCTTGCTGAAGATGTGATGCAGGAGGGAAAGACCTGGAACAAGTGCTTTAGTTATATCGTTGAACAGGCTAGAAAGCAGTCGAATGGCAGATCCACTGCAGTTGAAGACCAGGTTGTATATGAATGGGCAGAGGATTATTACCATAAAGATGATAAGGCTGAGGAGGATAAAAAAGCTAAAGAAGCTGCGAAGAGAAAGAAAAAGCAGGATAAAAAGGCTAAAACAGACAGCGAGAAAAAGGCAACTTCCAAGCCAGCTACAGAGCCGGAGAAAAAACAGAGGCACCAAAGTCAGAGCCAAAACCTAAAAGGAATAATAAGGACATGGATGGCCAGCTTGATATATTTTCTCTTTTAGGAATGTAGGAGGCGATATGGATGAAAAGGAAAGAGTTGAAAGCTATACCGGCTCCGAAAGTAAAGCTGGAAACAATACATGATATTGCTGTTGCAGGCAAGGGTAAACGAGGCGTGATTTCCACACAAAAGAAAAAAGTTGGTACGGAGGAAACATTGATACTTAATGTATATCAGACCAGCGGAAGAAACAAGAGAGATATTTCATTGCTGTTTCGTGTGTTCTGTCAAAAAGAAGATTATATAACTCTTGAAGTTGAGTGCAATAAGTGGAGAACAGGAGCTTTACTAAATCTTGTTTGCAGGGATGCCGGATGGGCTGAATATTGGTGGAGCTATGAACAGCTTGAGTTCCTAACGGACATGGATGCAAAGAGAGCGGAGAGTACATTTAGAAAATGGATAAAAACCAGAGATGAATGTGGTGCACGACCTGCATTTGCACTGTTGAAACGCTATCAGGATAAAGTCAAGGCAATGCGGCTTGCAAAGAAACATAAAAAGGAAACAGATGTTATCGATCAGGAAATGGAGCGATTCAAAGCTTTGCCAGATGATTACCAGACATTTGTCGAAGAAACGGTATTCAAGGATGAAAATTACATTTTTTACAACACTGGCAGGAAGAAAGCCTATTGTACAAGCTGCAAGCACACTTTTATCTTGGAAAATAAGCATTTGAAGCATAAGACAATACCTGTTTGGAACAACAAAGACGAGGTCAAGCACAATCGAACTGTAAGGTGCCCGTACTGCAATAAATTCCTCCAAGCGAAGAGCGAGGGAATGAGTAGACAAAGTCTTGTGTCGGTTGCATGGAGTGTACTGGTTCAGCCGGATGGAGAAAATATTCTGACAAGATATTTTTGTCATATAAAAGATTTCAGACTGGATTTTCATAATCCGAGAATAACCACAAGCGAAGGATACCGAACAATACACAGAGATATCGGTGTTGCTGATTATATGTGGGCGAGATATAAGAACACTGATATGAGATGGTGCTATTACAGAGATAGATACACAGGATGGTATCCTCCGTCAGAATCAATATATCCAAGAAGTGTGGTTATGTATAACCAGGAACTTGCGGGCGATATAAAGGGGACCTGTATGCAATATAGTGTTCCAGATGTTTTTATCAATAAGATTGCCGACGATCCAAGATATTTTAACACACCATGGTTGATAGATAATTACTTCAACTCATACAGGAAATATCCATTTATAGAACAGCTGTTAAAGGTTGGATTCTATAGAATGACCAGAGAGTTTTTGGATGATAACAGACAGAACGGAAATGTATTCAATAGTGGAAAGAGAAACATTATGGAAACTCTTGGAATCGGGAAAACACAGTACAACATGCTTCGAGAAGTTGGAGACCCCAGCATAAGGGACTTGGAGATTCTTAGATATAAGCCAGACTTAAAGAGGGATGAATTCAAAACATTAAGATACATCACAGACAATGGACGAGCGAATAATTACACAAATTACATTGACATGATGAAATACACCACTCTTCATAAGGTCTGCCGCTACATATCGGATAAGAAAATAAAATATGATCATGATTACTTTGATTATATCGGATGGATTGAAGAGATGGGCTATGACATGACCAACGAGTTTAATCTGTTTCCTAAAAAATTTGTGAATGTACACGATGAAATGTCTAAGCAGTACATGAAGTTTAAGGACAAGCAGGCTAGGGAAGAGGCTAAGAGATTCAATAAACTATTACAAAAGCTGAAAAAGGAAACCACAGATGTTGAAGCTATGAATTTGAATATCGCGGGGCTTTTCATAAGACTTCCAAACAGGTTAGAGGAACTGAAAACCGAGGGCGAAGTTCTCCATCATTGCGTGGGAACATACACAGAAAAAGTACGCAAGGGGGAAACGACGATATTCTTCGTTCGCAAGATAGAAGAACCGGACAAACCATTTTACACATTGGAGTGGAAAGGCAGAGTGCTTCAGTGCAGAGGCTCTCATAATTGCGATATGACACCGGAGGTAAAAGCCTTTGCGAATATATTCCAAGAGAAAATGGTGGAGTATGAGAAAGAACCTAAGAAGCAGAGAAAGGCGGGATGATATGGCAAAACAGAGCATTAGAAGTATTCGAAAAGGAAGTGTTCAGTGGAACGAAGAGGATCGATTACAGATGGTTTCCATGCTGGCAAAAGCAGGATATGCAGTCCAGATTGTGAGAAAAGAAGTTCCCGGAGGCGAAAACAGAAAATCAGCTCAGTACGAATACGTGATCGAGTATGGAGAGAAGGTGGAGTGATGAAATTTATAGCCAGGAAACCGGTTGTAAAGACGAGGGTTTACCAGAAATATGGTTTTGTATATGTAGAAGATAAGCCTTGTTACTGTCCGAGGTGCCGGAATATATTAAATGCCGGACCGAAACTATCAACCGAAATACTGTAGCGAGTGTGGCCAGAAAATTGATTTTTCAGAAGTAAAGTGGGAAGAAGAAAGACTTCTTGAACATGTAGAAAGGAGTTTGGCCAATGAATAAGAGCGGCATTGAATGGTGTGATCACACATGGAATCCAATTACCGGTTGTCGGCATGACTGTTCTTACTGCTACGCTGTCAAGATGTCACTCCGTTTTTGTGGAAACATGAAAAGAAATATGTTCCAGACAGACCAATATCGAATGGAGGGAGATTTGTTTGTCCTGGATGAACCGTTCATGAATGAGGATGGAAAGCCTGTCATATATCCATTTGGGTTTGAACCGACATTGCACAGATACCGTTTGAACACAATGGATTCTTTGAAAATGGGGAATAACATTTTTGTCTGTGCCATGGCCGATTTATTCGGAGAATGGGTACCGGAGAGTTGGATTCGTGAGATATTTGAGGTTATAGAGGAAAAACCTCAGCATAACTGGTTGCTCCTTACAAAGAATCCATCAAGATACCGCAAGATTGACTTTCTACCGGAGGGCAAACCGAATATATGGTATGGAACGACGGTAACAAACCGGGAAGATTTGGACAGGCTGAATGATTTCCCATACTATTCCAAGAGCTTTGTCAGTATAGAGCCGGTATTGGAAAATTTGGAATTGGTAAAACACCCTGATTCCGTTTCCATGGTTGATTGGATAATTGTTGGAGCGGAAACCGGAAGAAGAAAAAAATCTCGTGGTACCAGAGTTTGAGTGGGTAAAGGATATAGTCCTTGCGGCCGACACTCATGGGATACCGATTTTTCATGAAAGATAGTCTGATCGATATTGTTGGCGAGAAGAACATGAGGAGAGATTTTCCGGAAGAACTAAAGAAAAAGACGATAAGCAAGAAGCTTCGCAACAAACTGTATGATGTCTGCTGTGAATGCGGGACAGTAAATAAAAAAAGTGATATGTACACCCTGCTTTGCCAGAAGGGAAAGAGGGGTACAACCAAAGCAATACGGATTTATGTGCGATAAATGCTTTGAAGAGTTTTGCAAAGAAAAAGGCTTAGAAGTGCCAAAGAACAGAAAAGTGGAGGATTAAAAATGGATAGAACAAGTAACAATATTGTAAGAATTGGCGGACAGATCACAGGAGCACCAGAGTTTAGTCATGAGGTATTTGGAGAGAAATTCTTTATCCTTGATTTATCTTCAAAGAGAAAGAGCGGTGTTTATGATACCGTACCAGTTGCAGTATCAGACAGAGCAGTTGATATTACAGACCTTACTGTTGGAACATTTATTTATGTGACAGGCTCATTCAGATCATTCAACAAGCATAAGGACGGAAGAAATACTTTAGTGCTGAATGTATTTGCTAATGAGGTTCAGTTTGCAGAGTGTGAGCCGGAAATCAATGAAATTGAGCTTAAAGGATGTATCTGCAAGGAACCTAAGGAAAGAGAAACACCTCTCGGTAGAGAAATCGCAGATGTTCTCGTTGCGGTAAACAGAGCTTATGGAAAGTCTGATTATATCCCTTGCATCACCTGGGGAAGAAACGCAGCTTACACAGCAGGACTTTCAGTTGGGACTAAGCTTTCGTGTAGAGGACGTATCCAGAGCAGAGAGTATAAAAAGAACGATGAAACAAGAATTGCGTATGAAGTATCGCTGTCAACAATAACAGCTGAATAATATGAGGTACCGAAACAGCGAAGGGTACAGTGACAGTACAGCTGGCATTGCCATTGGTAATGTCAGCAGGAAAGAACGAAGGGAGAAAGTCATGGGAAAGAAAAGAAGCTGCAGACGAACTATTGATGAGGATAAAATTCACGATAAGGCTGTGAAAATGAGAAAAATGACGGATGAACAGCTTGTGCATTATGTGGAAGATCGTGTGGAAAAAGCACGAAGTGAGGGCTTTAATTGTGGAAAAGCCAGTGTTCCAAAAACCGGAGAGGGAGCAAAGGAGTTTATCGCATTCCTTCAGCTGAATAAGATTCCGGGAATTGGAGCAGTAACGATAAACAAACTCATAAAGGTAGCGGAAGAAAATGGATACTTATAAGCGTTCAATAAGAGGTCTGCAGAGCAGATCTAACGGAGAACATTTTGAGGGAATGATACTTGCGGCATCCAGATTCTATGAAGAAAGAGGAATTGCAGCAGTTGATAAAACTCCGGAAGCATTTAAGGTACTGAAAGCAATGGACAGGAACAGAGGGCAGTTCATTTGCTGTTTCACTAAACAGGCTCAGCCTGATTTCAAAGGAATTCTCATGGATTCAACCATGATCTTGTTCGATGCAAAGCATACGGACAAAGATAAGATTAGCAGGGACGTAGTAACCGCTGAACAGCAGGCGTGCTTTGAAAGGTATATGAAGCTTGGAGCAATGTGTTTTTTGGTTGTATCTCTGGAATTTAAAGAATTCTACCGGGTTCCGTGGGTGGTGTTCCGGGATATGAAGAAGATTTACGGACACAAGTATATGAACCGGGAGGAACTGGAACCTTACAGGATCAAATATTCAAACGGAGTGGTGAAGTACCTTGATGGTATTGTTCTCCGGGAAAGGAATGAAGATGAAAGTACAGAAGTATGAGACCGCCAGAGTTATTGATAAATTGAAAAAGTATTGTGCAGAAGAACGACCAGTTCCCAGCTCTGGGAGGGATTCTGTTATGGTACAATTTTGTTGGTGCAGGCCCCGGCGCACCGGACCTCATCACCCGGCGGGGCGCGGCCCTGCTTCAGAAAGCCGACTGCATCATCTATGCAGGCAGTCTGGTGAACCCGGCCCTGCTGGGCCTTGCAAA
>ENA-OQCU01000697-OQCU01000697.1-human-gut-metagenome-genome-assembly--contig:-NODE-697-length-14174-cov-3.201965_pt1 | contig 14174 bp, 10 predicted proteins | sample MGYA00242504_ERZ504590 | MGnify/ENA primary metagenome ERZ504590 (study PRJEB26092, sample SAMD00036318) | human gut metagenome | host: Homo sapiens | study: EMG produced TPA metagenomics assembly of... | reverse complement strand
TCTTGAAGCCGAGATCCGTGAAAGGGTTTACAAAGCGGGATGACATAATAAAGATGATTTTATGGTTTCTGACCGCAAAGAAACGAATTCTATCTGGAAATTCCTATGAATGAGCGCTTTTTATTATATCAGAGATCTAACTTGACTTTGGGGTTCTCTTACGAAGAGATTCCCATTTTTTATTATACCTAAATATGCAAGAAACACCTTTCTGCAAGCCTATTATACAATAACTCATCACTGCAACAAACCTATTTTCCCTATTATGTTTCTTTTTGCAAGAGAGAAGTAAAAATGACAGACATACACAATGCCTTAGAATAAAAAAACGGACTGTACAGTCTTTCTTTTCTGTACAGTCCGCTTAAATTATATACAATGTAGAGAGATAACGCTTATTCTTCGTCAGCAAACATCGGGTCCCATGCCGGAAGACGGATTGGTTTCTGTTTTAAAATATCCAGCACCTTGGCAGGAACATATTTCTTTTCTGCCACCACACGGAACATATATTCATCAAACCATTTATCTGTCATGATAAGGTGTCCTCTGTATCCACTGGCACTGCCCCAACTGTTTTCCACCATCCATTTTTTCGGCTTTCCCGCTTTATCCAAGTCCACCGCCATCAAGGTCATGGCATGGCTGCTGCCACTGGAGAAAGTTTGGATACGTTGTTTCTTGTCCATGCCGAAAGTAGTTCCCATCAATGATTCGTAATCATAATTATCAGGGTCCAGCAAGCCACGTTTACTATCAAGGAACTTGCCTACATCACAAGAAAAATACATCATGGTACTGTCCTTGATGGAAGCTATGGCTATTTCTTTAATATCCTCTATCGGCAAGTTTACATAAGTCCAATTCTTGCCATCATAACGGTGACGGTCAAAATCTATTTCATAACATTTATAAAACTCGCGGCTGGGATCATTCATCAGCATTACATAGTTATTGGTCAAATCATTTCCCAAAAACTCTTTATAGAAAGACACCGGAGTATATTCTTTCGCTTCCCCACCCTTCAGACTCCATGTAAAGGTGGAAACAGGTTCGCCAAGGGTCAGCACCAGCATACGATAAACCGTTCCCAGCATTTCTGTCTTTTTCTTTTCCAGTTCGGCCGGCTTCGCTCCGGTAGCGGCGGCTTCGCGTAGTTGTAAACCAAATTCCTTCAGTTTCAGTCCTATCAGACTACTCATCTTTCCGGTATTCTCACTGCTGAAAGTTTCCACCATTGCACTCTTGGGGACCAGTCCGTATTTCTCTATAATATCCGATACTCCTGTGAATTGTCCCCCATCGCTTAAGGGATGCTTGAACAGCCATTCCACCATTTTATCGTCCATGGGCTTTCCACTGGTATCAATGATTCCCTGTAAGAATAAGTTTGCTTTTTCTAATTGGTCGTAGAAAAAGCAGTAGTTCTGTGAGAACTCCATCTCATCCAGTCCGTATTTGGCAATCATCTGGCTGCGGAGTACGTTCAGTCCGGTAAAAAGCCAGCAACGACCGGAAGATTGTTGGTCGGTTATTCCCTTGGATAGCACCTTGTGTGAAAACTCCGTATCAAAATCGGCACGGTTCTCCTGGTTCAATGCCAACGTGTTGATACTTGTTCCGCCTAAGGCGTTGCGGATGGCTTTGTCGGCAGGGGTTGCCTTATAACTTTGTTTGATTTGATTCAGCATTTCACCTGAAATGCCTCCCTGTTGTGCCTGGGCTGTCAATGCAGCCGCAAACAGAAGGGCGAATGTGATGTGTTTCTTCATATTATTGTAAAAATATAAAATGATTTATTAGGGTGGGTAAATGTACAAGTTATTTTTGAACCCTGCTAATCTTTCACGTGAAAGATATATAATCATCAGATCCTATCATTATTATGACAGGCCCGGCTGTTCTGCTTTTTTCTTTATCTTATATCCCAGTATAGCAATTGTGATACTCATCAAGGGACTGATAATGTTAAAGAATGCGTAAGGCAGATACACAATGGTGGGAACACTAAGGATAGTAGCCTGTGTCATACCGCATGTATTCCAGGGTATCAATGGCGAAGTGACTGTAACAGAATCTTCCGTCGTGCGGCTCAGCAGTTTGCTTTCATAACCGTTTGCACTATAGATGTCTTTAAACATATTACCCGTCAGGATAATGGATATATATTGATCTGCTGTAGCAAGATTCAGGAACAAGCCCGATGCAACTGTGGATGACACCATTCCTACCCGCTTTTTCGTAAAACGTACAAATACAGAAGTGATACTGCCGAGCATTCCTCCGGCTGTCATCGCCCCTCCGAAACACATGGCGCAGATAATCAGCCAGATGGTATTCATCATACCCGCCATTCCGCGAGTGGATATCAGTTCGTTTATTTCCGCATTACCGGTTTCCAATTGGGTTCCACCATAAAGCATTCCCATTCCTCCTTTGAACAAGGCGGCAATCCCTTCGACTCCTTGTCCGGCGATTTCGCATAATAGTCCGGGCTGGAAAATCAAGGCAAAGACGGTAGCCAGAGCCGTAGAAACAAATAGAGTGATGATGGAAGGCACTTTACGTGCAATCAGTATCGCTGTGACAACGGGGACAATCATCAACCACCATGAAATATGGAACTTATCACTCAATATACGGGTGTATTCGGCGATATGACCGGTATCAGTGGCTTCATGTGACAATCCGGCTATGGTAAAGATTATCAAAGTGATGACAAGTGATGGAACGGTGGTAATCATCAAGTAACGGATGTGAGTGAACAGCGGTGTATCCGTTACGGACGATGCCAGAATGGTGGTATCCGAAAGCGGAGAAACTTTATCACCGAAATAGGCTCCGGAGATAATCGCACCTGCAATCCAACCTTCACTGAAACCTTGCGCCTTCCCTATTCCCATCAGTGCGATGCCGATAGTGGCGATGGTAGTCCATGAGCTGCCTGTCATGACAGATACTACCGCACAAATAATGCAAGTGGATACCAGGAAAAAATGAGGATGAATAACCTGTATGCCATAATATATTAATGTAGGGACTACACCGCTGACCATCCATGCTCCGGACAAAGCTCCGATGATCAGCAAGATAATAAGTGCGGTACTTACCCCGGCTATATTATTGGTGACAGCCAGTTCGAAGTCCTTCCACGGACGACGGAATCCCGCCATACCTATCAGCACACAAACAGCTGTAGCCACTAGCAGACAGACTTGGCTGCCACCGGACAAGGCATCACTTCCAAATGTACGGATAGTGACAAACAATAATAAAATAAGTACGAATACGGGTAAAAGGGATACTAACGGTGAAGGGATTTTGTTATCTTTCATTCTTTTTTTATTCAATTTTATTTCAAAATGTAAATAGAACTATCAATTTGGTTTTCAGCGTGCAAAGTTCGGAATATTTTTTGAGTTCTAAAAGTCAATCGGCGGTATTTAAAGACTTTTTTTGTATTTGCAGGTAAACCTTTTTGCAAGGGGGGCGTTATTAGTTCAAATTATAACCTAAAACTTAACAAATATGAATGAATTAGTTGGTGGCTTAGGCTACGCTGTAAAAAATTGGTGGATGTCCCTGTTGCTGGGCTTGCTCTACATTGCGGTAGCACTATGCTTATTGTTCGCTCCTGTGAGCAGTTATGTGGCACTGAGTGTCATCTTCAGTATCTCGATTCTGGTCAGTGGCATTCTGGAGTCATTTTTTGCTGCCGGAAACGAAAAAAAACAATCAGTAGTTGGGGATGGTATCTTGCCGGAGGTATTATTGATTTGCTGATAGGTATTTATCTGGTATTCTATCCGTTGGTCAGCATGGAACTGATTCCGTTTATTGTTGCTTTCTGGCTGATGTTCAGAGGGTTTACATTGTGTGGCTATTCCACAGATTTGAAACGCTATGGCACAAAGGACTGGGGGTGGTATCTGGTGTTTGGCATTCTGGCTATCCTTTGCTCTATGGCTATCATCTGGCAACCTGGACTTGGTGCTGTTACCGTGCTCTATATGCTGTCCATCACTTTTCTTATTATCGGATGTTTCCGTGTCATTTTCTCCTTCGAGTTGAAAAGATTGCATAAAACAAGTGAAAAAAAATCGTTTATTTTGGGCTACGTCATACGTTATTCGTATTTTTGTTAGCCCAAAATAAACAATGATTTCTAGTAAGAGTCTTAAATACACTGTGCGTATTCTGCTAGGTACACTGATTGGTGTCTACCTGGGGAATAATTGTGCTGCTGAACATACCGTATGTTCAGGGCAAATTATCTGTTTTTGTAACTAAGGAATTAAAAAACATACTGAATACGGAGGTTTCTGTAGGACGGATTGATATGGGTTTGCTAAACCGTATCATTGTGGAAGATGTCCTTTTGCATGACCGGAAGAACCAGGAGATGCTGAAAGTAGCCCGCTTATCGGCAAAATTCGACCTTCTGCCTTTATTGAACGGTAAAGTCACCATCAGCAGTGTCCAGCTTTTTGGATTTACGGTCAATTTGAACCGGGAAACTCCGGAATCTGCCCCTAATTTCCAGTTTGTGTTAGACGCTTTCGCGTCCAAAGATACGGTTAAAACAAAATCTAATTTGGATTTACGAATTAATTCGGTGCTGATAAGGCGTGGCAGAGTGACATACGATATATTATCGGAACCGGAAACTCCCGGAAAGTTCAATGCCCATCATCTATCGGTGAAGAATCTCGCTGCAACGCTTTCACTGAAGGCATTGCGCAGCGACTCGTTGAATGCCGCCATCCGGCGGGTCAGCTTTGACGAACAATGTGGTTTTTCATTGCAGAAGTTCGCCATGAAAGTTACAGCCAACAATAAACGTTTGGATATTAAGGATTTTGGAGTGGAGCTTTCAAATACTGCTTTAAAGATAGACAGTCTGACCTTGAAGTATGACAGCCTGCCCGAATTGCCCCAAATGACAGAAAATATAAGATATGACGGCTCTTTGAAGGCTTCCGTTATACTGAAAGATTTGGCTCCTTTTGTGCCTGCCTTGTCACGCTTTGAAGAACCGTTGGATCTAAATCTGGTTTTCTCCGGTCACGGCAAACATTTGGACTGCCCCACCCTGCGGCTGACTAACCACCACGGATTGATGATTGCAGGGGAAGCTGCCTTAAGTAACTGGGATGCAGGCATGGATATGTACATTTACGGCAAACTGGGTAACTTGACCATGACAAAAGAGGGCATAAACGTTCTGATGACGAACCTGACGGGAAAGGTTCCTCCCATTTTGCAACGTTTGGACTATATTCGCTTTAACGGGGAAGCGGCGGGCTATCTGCATGATCTCACACTGACAGGCTTGTTCCATACAGGGGCAGGCATGGTGAAAACGGACGTGATGATGAGCATTGATGAACAAAGTATGAGCAGAACCTATTCGGGTAGTGTGGCGAGTGCAGACCTGGATTTGGGAAAATTACTTAATCAGGAAAAGAAATTCGGCAAGGTGGATTTCAATGTGGAACTGAAAGGTTTCAACTATAAGAACCGATATCCGGAATCATACATCAAAGGAATCATATCTTCCTTTGAATATAGTCAATATCAATATGAAAATATCATGTTGGATGGCGTATATAAGGACGGAGGCTTTAACGGGCGCTTATCCATGGACGACGCAAACGGTTCTGTCCAGATAGACGGTAATTTCAATGTTGCCAAAACAATCCCTGACTTTAACCTGAAGGCATCCGTAAAGAACCTGCGCCCTCACGACCTCCATCTGTCGGACAAATATGAGAATGCCAGTATTTCACTGGGCCTCACTGCTGATTTCACCGGCAAATCCATTGACGACATGAACGGGCGCATTTCATTGGACAGCCTGCAATTAAACGCTCCCGATGAAGGAGGGTGTTTCCTTGACAATCTGACTATTACAGCCGGACAGGTAAGCGGTGAAAAAGAGTTGCGCATAAATTCATCCTTCATGACAGCGGTGATACGAGGTGACTATTCCTACCACACCATTCCGGCCAGCGTGGTAAAGACGGTACAACGCTATATTCCGTCCTTACTGACTATAAAGGATAATATGCCTGAGCCTCACAATAACTTCCAGTTTGATATCTGCCTGGAAAATGCCGAAGTGCTATCCAAATTATTTCAGATTCCATTGGAATTATACCTGCCGGCATCTTTAAAAGGATATTTTAACGACGGCGAGGAAAAGTTGCACGTAGAAGGACATTTTCCGGAATTCAGATACAATGGAACACGTTATGATTCGGGCGTTTTATTTTGTGAGAATCCTTCTGACCGGTTCAAATGTTCACTGCGAGGCGGTATGCTGATGAAAAGTGGTGCAATGCTTAACTTCTCGGTGGAAGCCAATGCCAAAAACGATCATTTGGAAACAACAATTAACTGGGGGAACAATACTGATGTGACTTACGGTGGTAAATTTGCCGCCGATACCCGTTTCTTCAAAACGGAAGGTCCCCACCCTATTCTTCAGGCAGATATAAACATACAGCCCACAAAAGTAGTGCTGAATGATACGGTATGGAACATTCATCCCTCGCATATCGCCATAGATTCGGGACGCGTATTCATTGACAATTTCCTGTTTGAACATGAGGACCAGTATTTAAGGATAGATGGTAAACTGACCAAGAAGGAAAGTGATTCCTGCCGGGTGGATTTGAGAAATATCAAGCTGGACTATGTACTGGATATTGTGCAGTTTGACGATGTAGAGTTCGGCGGACTTGTAACCGGAAAGGTTCATCTGAAAAGTGTCATGAAGAACCCGGTGATGCGGACCCGTCTGAATGTGCACAAATTCTGTCTGAACCGTTCTTTATTAGGAGAAGCCAACATTGCAGGTGTATGGGATAAGGAATTGGGCGGAGTACGACTGGATGCCCAAATAGCGGAAAAAGGAATTTCCTCCACTCATGTGACAGGGTATGTCTCTCCCAAGTTAAAAGGTCTTGATCTGTCGATTCGGGCAGATAGTACCAATCTGGGATTCTTACAACCTTTTATAGAAGGAATTTTCAGTGAAATAAATGGCCGTGTCAACGGAAATGTCCGTTTATATGGCGATTTCAAGCATTTGGATCTGGAAGGTGAAGTGAGGGCCAAAATTGGATGCTAAAATTTGATGTGTTGAACACCTATTTCCAAATCCGGGATGACTCCATACATATATCTTCGGGCAGTCTGATTTCAGGAATGTAAACGTCTTGACCGTGAGGGACATGACGGACTGGTAAATGGTTATCTGCATCACACAAAGCTGAAAGATCTGATGTACCATTTCAATATACGAGGCAACAACCTGTTGATGTACAATACCTACGAAGCCGGGAATATGCCTTTTTACGGAAAAGTATATGGTACAGGAAATGTGGTACTGGATGGTGGAAATAATGCGATGACAGTGGACGCTTCACTGACCACAGGCAACAATACCAGCTTCACTTATATAACCGGAGTAACCACGGAAGCAGCGAGCAATCAGTTTATCACTTTTGTAGACAAAACCCCCAAGCGCATTCACGATAATGTGGAAACCAATCTTTACCACCACTCTAATGTGCGTAAGACTAAAGAGGACGACGGACCTCCTATGGATCTCCGCATCAACATGTTGATAGAAGCAACTCCCAGCGCTACCATGAAAATTATCATGGATCCTGTAGCGGAGATAATATTACAGACAACCGGAAATGGAAACCTGCAAGTGAATTTTTTCAATAAAGGTGAATTTCCGTATGTTCGGTAGCTATGTCATATGATCAAGGTATGTATAAACTAAGCATGCAGGAAGTAATACGCAAGGACTTTACCTTGAAATCAGGTGGCACGGTGACTTTCTCAGGTGACCCTTATCAGGCGAATCTTGATTTACAGGCGGTATACACGGTTAATTCTGCTTCTTTAAGTGATTTGGTAGTAGATCCCTCGCGCAACCAAGGTACGGTGAAGGTAAACTGTCTGATGAATCTGACTGGAAATTTATCCAATCCGGATATTAAATTCGATTTGGAACTGCCCACTGTAAGCGAGGAAGACCGGGAATTGGTACGTAGTGCTACCAGTACGGAAGAACAAATGAATACACAGATTATTTATTTGCTGGGAATTGGTAAGTTCTACACCTATGATTATGCCAATAATGACCAATCCTCTAATGCAACCAGTTCTTTAGCCTTCAGTACACTTTCCGGTCAGCTGAACAATATGTTGTCCCAATGGATGGGCAATAAAAACTGGAACATAGGCGCCAACCTGAGTACCGGTGAAAAAGGTTGGACAGATGTGGAAGCAGAAGCTATGTTGTCCGGCAGGTTATTGAATAACAGGCTGATGATAAATGGAAACTTCGGCTATAAGGAGAATGTGATGGCAAATAGCAACTTCGATAGGAGACTTTGAAGCGATATGGTTATTGACAAAAAACGGAGATTTCCGTTTGAGATGGGTATAATCAGACCAATGACCGCTATTTTACTAAATCTACCCTGACCACTCAAGGAGTAGGTCTCATGTATAAAAAAGATTTCAATACTTGGGATGAACTGTTCCGCTGGTTCTTATGGAAAAGACGGAAAAGCTCGTTACAAAAACGAAGCGATGACTAATTAACCTATAAAGTTTATTTCATATCTTTGCAAGACAAATTTAAAAATATGAATATGTCCTATTTACCCGCCGAATGGCATAAACAAAGTTTGATTCAACTAACGTGGCCCCATAAAGACACAGACTGGGCATACATGTTGGACGAAGTGAATGACTGTTTTCTTAAGATAGCTTATGAGGTTTTGAAACGTCAGAGTTTGTTGATTGTGGCTCCAGACCCCGATTCCATAAGAGATAGTATAGATAATTATGGAGCTGATATCCAAAAACTAGTCACATCAAAAATCAACACAAATGATACTTGGGCACGCGATCATGCTTTTATCACCCTGTTGAAAGAAGACGCTACTCCCCTGCTGCTGGATTTCTGTTTTAATGGCTGGGGAATGAAGTTTGCCGCAAATTATGATAACCAGATTAATAACGAACTGTATTTTCACCATCCTGTTCTGAAAGGTGAATATGTTTTCTGCCGGAATTTTATTTTAGAAGGAGGTTCCATAGAAAGTGATGGGAAAGGAAGCCTGCTGACTACAGAGCAATGTTTGCTGGCTAAAAACAGAAATGAAATGAACCGACAGGAAGTGGAGGATTTTCTAAAAGAAACATTTAACTTAAAACAGGTTCTATGGTTGAAACACGGTTATCTGGCAGGTGATGATACAGACAGCCATGTGGACACATTGGCACGTTTCTGTCCGGATGATACCATTGTGTATGTAAAGTGCACCAATGAAAAAGATGAACACTATAAGGAACTGGCAATGATGGAAGAAGAACTAAAAGCGTTCCGTACTTTGGACGGCAGGCCATACCGTCTGCTTCCGCTACCTATGGCAAGTGCTGTTTATGATGAGGAACATCATCGCTTGCCGGCAACTTATGCCAATTTTCTGATAATGAATGAAGCTGTGCTTTATCCTACTTATGCTGATTCTGTGAATGATATGCGCGCCAAAGAAGTATTGGCTGAAGCATTTCCCAGAAGAGAGATAGTAGGTATTGACTGCACTGCTTTAATAAAGCAACATGGCTCGCTGCATTGCGTCACCATGCAATATCCCGAAGGTGTATATTAATAAATATATGTATGAAAAGAACGATTAAAGTAGGAATTATCCAACAGACATGCACTAATGATATCCGTCACAATTTGAGCAAACTGCACCACAATATAGAACAGGTGGCGGCAGCAGGTGCACAGCTGGTTGTATTGCAGGAGTTGCACAACACCCCTTACTTCTGTCAGACAGAAGATACGGATATGTTTGATTTGGCAGAACCGGTTCCCGGTCCTTCTACCGGCTTCTACAGTGAGTTGGCTGCCGGATACGGTATTGTACTGGTTACTTCGTTATTCGAGAAGCGTGCTCCGGGGCTATATCACAATACAGCCGTCGTTTTTGACAAAGATGGCAGTATAGCAGGGAAATACCGCAAAATGCATATTCCCGATGATCCCGCCTATTATGAGAAATTTTATTTTACTCCCGGTGACCTGGGATTTGAACCTATTCAGACATCACTGGGAAAACTAGGTGTACAAGTCTGCTGGGACCAATGGTATCCCGAAGGTGCACGGCTGATGGCACTGAAAGGTGCTGAAATTCTTATATACCCTACAGCTATAGGTTGGGAAAGCACAGACACTCAAGAAGAGAAAATCCGTCAACTAGGTGCATGGGTAACCGTGCAGCGTGGACATGCCGTGGCAAACGGTCTGCCGGTTATCGCCGTGAACCGTGTAGGACATGAGCCCGATCCTTCCGGTCAGACTAATGGTATCCAATTTTGGGGTAATAGCTTCGTGGCAGGTCCTCAAGGAGAAATACTGGCACAAGCCAACAATATGGATGAAGAAAATATGGTAGTGGAACTGGATATGACCCGTAGTGAGAATGTTCGTCGCTGGTGGCCTTTCCTCCGTGACCGGCGTATTGATGAGTTTGAAAATCTAACCCGACGCTTTATAGATTAAATACAAACGTTATCGTTATATAAATTCACATATTCGTTAAACAATTCATGGTTAAGGCTGTTTTAGTTATCAGAATATTCAAAAGATATTATTGATTTACTAAACAGCTTAATTATGAAAAAAGTATTATTTTTAGCCGCATTGTTACTTGTTTGCTTCAGCGGAGTGACAAATGCACAAACCAGAAAACAAAGAGAAGACGCTAAACGCGAAGCATGGAAGAAAGAACGTCAGGAAAAGAAAGCCTTGGAAGCTCAGCAGGACTCTGTATCCTACGTCCAAGCAATTAATGCTTTAAAAAACGGTTCTTTTGTATTAGAAGCTGATAACGTTGTATTCCGTAATGGAATAATGCGTTTTGTTTCCTCTAACACGAATTATGTGGAAGTAAACGATGGGCAAGGTATTATTCAGACCGCCTTTACTAATTTTGTGTATAACTGGAGCCCGAACGGCTTGGGAGGTGTCACGGTTCAGGGAAATGTGAACGGAATAAGTATGCGCCAGGATAAAGACGGTAATGTGTACTATAATTATGGAATTAATGGGATTGCCGTTTCGGCCACCGTTTCCATTGTACTGACTGGCGGAACCAATCAGGCCAGTGTTACTATAAATCCAAATTTCTCAGGCAATACGCTGACAATGAACGGATATCTGGTTCCCTATAACGAAAGTAGTGTATTCCAAGGAACAACATGGTAATTCATTAAGAAGATATGAGAAAAAGGAATGGGCATTTTCACTACCCATTCCTTTTTATTTATTATTATAGCATTGGAAATGTTTCTTGTCTGCTCATAACATTAACCGAGGTTGTGATTCCAATTCCAATAAAAACCTTTTAGCGGACAGTCCGCCTCCATATCCTGTCAGCGAGTGGTCACTACCGATCACACGATGGCAAGGTGCAAAGATTGATATGGAATTTGCACCATTAGCATTGGCTACCGCACGAACTGCTTGGGGCATCCCGATATGCCTGGCCATTTCACCATAAGATATTGTCCTGCCAAACGGTATCTTTAACAGTTCATTCCATACTGTTTTCTGAAAATCCGTGCCCACAAAAAGAAGCGGCACACTAAATTCTTTGCGTTGTCCTGCAAAATACTCGTTGAGTTGCTCTATTGATTCTTCGATTATTTCTGACGTACTTATTTCAAATTCGGCACACAATACCCGCTTCAACCGTTGATTCACACGATCGCAGTGTTTTTCCACCTGCCAGTCACACAGGCAGAGTTTTCCGCCAAATGAACCGAGCAGCAACACTCCGCAGGGTGATTCATAACTCTTTATCTTGATCGTATTTTTCTCTTTCATACACTTTTTATATGCTTCCTTCATATGTTTATAAGCTGTTTCAGCTTATCGGACTACTTTAAACCAAAAAGACAAAGCGTAGCGAATTAGCTGAAACAGCATTCACTACGCTTTGTTCGGATCGTCCCGTTATCGGCCTTTTATACAATATCCTATATAAAAAGCGGAAAAAACTTACTTATCCTCTTTTATATCAACGACCAGATTCAACTCATCCAATTGTGATTGATCCAAAGCAGCGGGAGCATCCAACATCACATCACGTCCACTATTATTTTTAGGGAATGCTATACAGTCACGGATACTATCAAGTCCTGCAAACAAAGAAACCCAGCGATCAAGGCCATATGCCAAACCACCATGAGGAGGTGCTCCGTATTTGAATGCATTCATCAGGAAGCCGAATTGTTCCTGTGCTCTTTCCGGAGTAAAACCCAAAATCTCAAACATCTTGGCCTGTAATTGTGAATCATGGATACGAATTGAACCGCCTCCTACTTCCACACCATTTACTACCATATCGTAAGCATCGGCACGAACAGCAGCCGGATCTGTATCCAACAAAGGAATATCTTCTTCTTTCGGATGAGTGAACGGATGGTGCATGGCCATCAGACGGCCTTCTTCTTCACTCCACTCAAACATCGGGAAATCAACTACCCACAGACAAGCAAATTCATTCTTGTCACGTAGTCCCAGCTGACGTCCCACTTCCAGACGAAGTTCGCATAACTGCTTGCGAGTCTTCATGGCATCAGGACCGCTCAGAATCAGGATCAAGTCACCCGGCTTGGCACCGAACGCTTCCTTCATCTGCTGAAGGACTTCCTGTGAATAGAATTTGTCTACACTGGATTTTACATTGCCATCAGCTTCCACACGGGCGTAAACCATACCTTTCGCACCGATCTGAGGTCTCTTGACAAATTCGGTTAATTGGTCTAACTGTTTACGGGTATAACTTGCAGCGCCTTCCGCACAGATACCACCAATATATGCCGCATCATCAAAAACAGAGAAGCCATGACCTTTCATGATATCCATCAATTCCACAAACTTCATGCCGAAACGCAAATCCGGTTTGTCACTACCGTAATATTTCATGGCATCGGCCCATGTCATACGCAGAAACGGTTCGCTCAACTCGACTCCACGTAACTCCTTGAACAAATGTTTTGCCATTCCTTCGAAAGTGGAAATGATATCTTCTTGTTCAACAAAACTCATCTCACAGTCTATCTGAGTAAACTCAGGCTGACGGTCTGCACGAAGATCTTCATCACGGAAACACTTTACAATCTGGAAGTAACGATCAAAGCCGGAAACCATCAGCAATTGCTTCAGTGTTTGCGGAGACTGTGGCAGTGCATAAAACTGTCCCGGGTTCATACGTGAAGGAACAACAAAATCACGGGCTCCTTCAGGAGTAGAACCTACCAACATAGGAGTTTCCACTTCCAGAAACCCTTTACTGTCCAAATATCGGCGCACTTCCATTGTCATTTTATGACGAAGTTCCAAATTTTTACGCACACAATTACGGCGTAAATCCAGATAGCGGAATTTCATACGGATATCATCACCTCCGTCACTATTATCTTCTATCGTAAAAGGAGGAGTTACCGCTGAATTAAGTACATTCAATACCGATACGATAATTTCAATTTCACCGGTGGGAATATTCATATTCTTATTTGAACGTTCGTTCACTTCACCGGTTATTTGAATAACAAATTCACGCCCCAAGTGATTGGCACGTTCACAAAGTTCGGCATTCACCGCTTCGTTGAATACCAATTGGGTAATACCGTAACGGTCACGAAGATCGACAAACGTCATCCCTCCCATTTTACGTGCACGCTGTACCCAACCTGCCAACGTTACACTTTTGCCTGCATCGGAAAGTCTGAGCTCTCCGCAAGTATGACTTCTGAACATATATTCTTAAATTTAATCAATTGTTTGGCAAAGGTACGATATGTTTTCCATTGTACAAAACCGCCTACAAGAAAAAAAGTCCCGTAGCTGTATACCAACGGAACTTTTTTAATCTGGATGTACAGATCTCAATTCTTGAACATTTCAATGACATCCCTTAATTCTCCTGGAAATACTTCACCAGTTTTCTCCCACAACATCTTGCCTTTACGTTGGAGGACAAAGCTGGGAGCTATTTCTATTTCATAGGCATCGGCTACTTTCCGATTACTTTCTATATTGACTCTTACAATATTGACCGGTTTTT
>ENA-OQCU01000696-OQCU01000696.1-human-gut-metagenome-genome-assembly--contig:-NODE-696-length-14183-cov-2.768924_pt1 | contig 14183 bp, 7 predicted proteins | sample MGYA00242504_ERZ504590 | MGnify/ENA primary metagenome ERZ504590 (study PRJEB26092, sample SAMD00036318) | human gut metagenome | host: Homo sapiens | study: EMG produced TPA metagenomics assembly of... | reverse complement strand
AGTTGGAAACTTTTAGTATGGTAGTAATAGCTGTCATTTCATTTATTCTTTCGTATGTTGTGGCTTGTTTATATCATTGGATTCTTGGTAAGATGAAGGTATGTTGAAATAATAAGATTCATTATAAACAATAAGATCTTGGTGAAATGAAGAAACTGGTTCTTATGGTGCTGGAGGAGAACAGGATATTGCGTGAGATGCTTGCCAAGGAGTGGGAGCGGGGAGGATGTCATGCTCCCATGACTTTGAGCAAAGGAGGAAAGTGATAAAATCAGTTATAAAAGTTGGCGTTTACATTGTGATTGCCAACTTTTTTTCATAGCTTTGCATAAAAAGGTATGCAGAATGGGAAATTTCATCAAGCAACAGGAAGAAAAGAAGGAAGTGAAGGAAAAGGGATAAAACCAGACGTGAAAGACTGGCCGGATATTTCTTCGATTTGTCCAAGTTGGTATTTGCCGCTTTGGTTTTAGGTGGTATAACTCCCTTATTTACCAATGAACCAAACAAGATGAATTGGGTTACAATCATATTGGGTATTTCTCTACCTATATATTGGCAAATTTTGCAAATAGAATTTTAAAATAAGAAATAATATGGATGCATTGACAACGATTTTTTTAATAACTAGCGTCATAGGTTCCGCATTGGTTATTTGGTCACACACCAAGTCTGGAAAGAAATGGCTTGCAAATTTATAATAGGTGCAAGATATAAAGATAGGATTTGCTGTATATAATATGATGGCAAATCCTGTCTTTAAGTTTTCTGTTGACGAAAATTCTTACTCCAGTTTATCCATTTCTTCAAAGTATTTTTTCTTGTCTTTCGGATTTCACTCATAATTTTTTCATCCTGATCTTTTCCCAGCATCTTTTTCAATTTATTGATACGGGAACGGAAAGTAGTGGTTAGTCGATAACCTTGAATGAATTTCCCTTTCTCTGTAAGCATACGCTTTGCCGCATCCGGATTACTGCCTGCAAGTTCCGCATAATCTTGATAATAAGCTTTTAGTCCGGTAGCATTCTTTTTCATTCGGAAATCTTCAGTGATATCTTCCGAAGTAGCTTGCTCAATGTAACGGTCACTATTGGAAGTGTCAGGCATTTCACCATTTATAATGTCCTGGGCTTTTTTCACAATTTCTTCTTGGCTGATGGCATAATAGTCCTGTGCTCCTAATTGTTGCTCCATATAGCGTAGCAACCGTTTGCGATCTTTTATATTTGTAGCCTCGTCAAATGCCTTGGTAGCATCCTGAAAATGTTTCGATACCTTCCAGTTGATTAGCCTTGGCTTCTGCCTCTATCTTGGCTTTAGCTACCTTGAAGTACTTTTCCGGCTGTAGCTCGTTCATCACACAGGCATTGTAAACTTTGGCTACATAGTTAAAATCCCCGCTTTCAATTCCTTTTTCAAAATAATTGATAGCCTTGCTTGGAGTGAATCCTTTGGATGAAGGCATTACTAAATCAAGGAACATAAAATCCTTGTCTTCTTGTGTTGGAATGGAATAAGGGAGAAGTTTGCTTGCTAGAAAATACATGCGTCCTGCCTCGCGTTCCCATCCTTTTTTGGTCCTTCATGTATTTATTTTCCCATCCGCTAAGAGAATAACCACTTATAAATTCAAAAGTTGTAGCTAATAATGGATTTGCCTTTCCACTCATTTTGTCAATCATGGGGCCGGGAAAACTTAGACCGTCCCGTCCGAAGAAAAGTTCGGGTAGTTCACGGAATTGTTTTCCCCAACGGGCGTAACTTTCTGTGCCGTCGCTGTATCGTCCAGTGAACAGATGGGTCTGTTGACCTATTGTGTTTCCTGGCATAGTATAGTCGTACCATTTCATACCATCAGGATAGGCCAGTTCATAGGATGATTTATATTCAGGATCTGTCTTACGTCTTTCATCCGCCATTTGTCTTTGCTCCTCTTCGTCTTTAACACGGAAGTAAGCGTTTAAGGCATTCATTAGTGCATAGAAGAATATGCCTGCTGTAATCCAAAAATCGCGTCCATATTTCTTCCGGGTCTTAGCTTCTGGTTCGTTGGATACAAGGTTTTTCCAAAATCCATTGTCTGCATATAGTTGCCCGAATCCTAAAGGTGACAATGCTTGTCGGATAGTAGCTAACGTCCAGTCGGGAGACAGGAGTAACGCACGCATGATTCGTACGCTCTTAGGGGAAAAGCCTAGTATGTCAAAATGCAAACCTCCAAATGTGTCATTTATTAAATGTCCGCATTCATCCAATGCTTTTTCTGTCTGTTCTAGCGTCCACCCTTTTGCTTCAGCTTTGCTTCGTACTTCTTTGGCCATTTTGGCGAATGAGGCAATTTTGTAACCGTCATGGATGGTATCCCATAATATTTTGTCGCTCCCTCTGTTCAAAAAGTCAAGTAGAGAAGCTGCCTGTTGGACTATAGGAATGTTTTTGTCTTTTGTAAGCTTCTTCAACTTTGCAGTCAGATTATTTACATCGGCTGTTACATAATCATTGCTTGCTCCTAAGGATACAAGATGTTTCACTGCATCACGGGCAGCTTCTTTGTCATTCATAGCTGGAATGTTACCTTTGGTAATCACGTCCCATATCAAGTTTTTACCTATAACCTTGGCGGCTCCCCATGGTTTTAGCATGGCAATAGCTGTTTCTGTTAATGCTCCATGGTGGAAGAAGGAGAAGGATAAAGCAATTTTCTTCATCAGTCCGCTTGTTACCCAGATTCCATCTATTAATTTGTTTGTGAATTCACTGTAATGTTTCGGATTTAAAATACGTTGATCACCTAAAACGGGAGTAATGTATTTTTGAATACTGTTCAGTACTTTAATATCCATCTAATGCAGTATGTCCATGACGTGAATACTTGTGTCTTTTACCGAATCAGGTACAATGATATCCATATCCATTGGCATATTGTCTCTGCCGCCTGGAACAAAAACTTTGAAATTTTTCAAAAACTCTATGAAGCGATGATTGGCTATGGTTTCTGTAGCGAAATGACCATATTCCAATATGATTCCAGTTATATCTTCATATTTGGGGACCATACCCATAGCCTTCCCGGCTGCATAACTGGGTATTACACGATGCCGGGTAAATGGTGAGCGCATACGGATTGTATTCATATAGTTGGTGTATTTTTCTTGTGCGTTTGCTGGACTTCGTTTCCAGTCCCAGATATGAGTAACATAATTTTGTATTTGTGGGGCGTTGTAAAGCACACCTTCTTCTGACATCAGGTTATACACTTCCTCAAACCAGTCGGCTACTTCCTTGGCCAATGCTTTCAATTCCGGCGAAGCATTTTCTGTATCAAATGCCTGTATCGGATTGGGTTTGTTGGATTCCGCTTCGCGAAGTGTATTTTCATACTGTTTCTTTTCTCGTAAGTATTTTTGTTGCAACTTGTCATACATGAAACGTTTCCTTTTTAACTGAAACTCATCTTCATCAGTCCGGTTGGGTTTGTTTTCCAGTTCGTCCCATTCGCGGGCTATAGAAATAAATTGGTTGTGCGTCTTTTCTGATTGCTCTTTAAAAATATTGGCTTCCGCTGTCAGTTTGTTGTAATTTTTTTCTTGTTCCGCGTTCATCCGTTCAATGGCAGGAGCTTCGATATAATCTATCACGTTTTTCAGCATTTGTTTGTTTCCTTTGGTCATTTCTCTTAGCCTGTCCACAAAGAAAGCATCTTCCAGATTGCTGCTTTCGATATATCTTCTGCGTTCAATAATTTCTTGATGAATATCTTTTCTTATCTGGTTTTTCGATAAAGATATTTTCATATCGGTCATTCTTTCTTGGAAGGACTTGCGTATCTCGCGCATTTCTTCTTTGGTGAAGTTGTTCACATTGTCTGGGGCATCAGGTGAGAATCCTTCCGGAGCTTTGTTCTCTGATGTTTTTCCTTCACGTAACTGTTCGTCCACCGTTTTTATCTCTTCGTCACGGGCTTCTGTTTTCTCGGCCTCCGCCTGTGCGTGAAGTTCGTTCATCCGATCTCTTATTTCTCGGCCACGGGTATTGTACCAGTTTTCCCATTCTCGTACACGGTTGTCAAATGCTTCATCTGTTTCCGCTGGATTCCCTTTGTTATCCAGCTTGCGTTTCGGATGAGGGTATACATCATCTCATGGAAAGGTTTTCAAGTTCTTCATTAATGGAATCAACTCCTTTTTCTCCTTCTACGGAACGGGTACGCTCGGCTTCTTCTTTTTCCGCTTGCCATTCTTTCATACGTTTGCTGTAGGAAAGCATACTCTCACCATCCTTGCGGCGTGGCTTTCCGCGCAGAGCAAATTTTAGCTCTTCTCCCTTTTCCGGTTCTCCGAATAGAGCTGGGGAGTAATCTTCATCTTCCATTTTGATTTCTCCGTGTTTTGCTTGCGTATCTCGTTCATAATTTTTGTTGTTATTATCATTTTCATTATGAGTTAAAAAGTTAATAATTTTGTTAGCTATTTCGTTCAAGTTAACATACTGGTTGCCAAAGTCAAGTCCAGATGATAGGGAGCTTGTCTTTCCATGGTCTTCCATCCATGAAATTACACTTTCAAGCAGGTGTGCTACTTTCTCCTCCGAATGATTGGAACTATAGTTTTCATCCACCCATTTGGATAATTCCGGGTCCAGTTCGTTTACATCGCTTGAGGCACGTTCTAGTAACATCCTTCCTTCTGTATTGTAGAGGATAACCATATCTATGGCATAGTGGAACGATTCATGCCAGTTCGCGTCACGTATTTCTTTTTCTGTACCGTGATTGGGTAACAGCACAATCTGTTTACTCCATGGAACGTACATGGCCAACACATCCTTTTTGCGTGATGTGTTGATTACTTTGGCCATTTGCAGGTTGTCCAGTTGTGGCATGGCATTTAAAATATCTTGACCATTCATTGCTATTGCCGGATGGGGGGCATTCACGGCTATTTTATGCATGGCATCGGTAGCAGTTTCCAGACGGTCCAAATTTTCGTAACTATCTCCTGCTATCTCTTCTTGCAAAGGATTCGGATTGTTTTTCTTTAGCAGGGATAATTTTTAGGTTCTCATCAGTATTTTGGGATGTGGGAACTTTTTCTGCATTTTTTCTAGCCTTTTCTTCCAATTCTCGCTTGAGTGTGGAAACTTTTCCACGGGCTTCCTTTAATTCCTGTTCCTTGTCGAAAGGTTTCTCTAATGTGGATTCCATACCTTTCAGACGATTCTCTTTTTGGGCGATTTCATCTTTTACAGATGAAACTTTTTTCCCTATTGAGGAAATGGAACTATTTACGCTAATCCATATACCAGAGAATGTATTTATATCCTTACCTTCTGTTATTATATCTTTTCCGGCATAGAGTGAATATTTCAATTGTCCGTTATCGTGATAAAGAACTAGTTCGGCCGCATCTTTGTTCAGTCTTATGCTTACAGGAGGAGTGTTCCTGTTCAGAGTATATTCTTCTTCATATTTACCAGCTATGTCGGCAAGTGCTGTGGCCAACTTGTCGGAATAAGAATGTCCGTTAGCTGATATTCGTTCGATGCCATTCGGAAACTTTTCGGCAATTTGCTTGGAAATTCGTATCGCTTTATCCAATGAGGACTTCAATACCGCAATGCTGGTGTTCAGTACTGGTATTTCAGTGCGTGCGTACATTTTCTTTATTTCATGGCTTCGTTTCAATCCCTCCAGTTTCTTTACGTTATTTTCCGCTATGAATAGCATTTGTGCGGTCTGGTCTCCAGATAGTTCCGCTGCCATTTGATTGAATGTCTTTCCACTGGGATCCTCACTGTCCTCATCTTCCATCACGCGTCCGTTCACATTGCCTTTCATCATTTGGTTGATAAAATTCTGCTTGATGCGCAGACGGTCGTATGCGGTGGCGTCCAATGTGCCTTCCACACCATAAGTAAGTATTTCCACAGGCATTCCTTTGGCTGCATACATGTTGCCTTGTCGCAGGATTCGTCCGTTACGCTGCTCGAAGTCCATGGGACGTATGGGAGCATCCATGTGGTGGAGTGCTATCATTCTGTCTTGTACATTTACTCCTACACCCATTTTTTCCGTACCTCCTATAAGTACCCTTATCTCACCATCACGGGCCTTTTGGAATACAGCTTTTTTACGGTCGGCATTCGTAATCTCACTGACTATAACAATCTGATCTTTGGGGATTCCTTCCTTGATGAGTTTCTCTTTGATGTCTCTGTACAGGTTGAACTGTGGAACGTCTTCCTCATAACCGAACAAATCAATAGTTGGCTCGTTTGCTGGACTTTGGTAACTGTCACAGAAAATCATCTGGACTCCTTTGTCAGATGTGCTTTCTTGGTAGATGCGCTTCACTTCGGAAACCACTTTGTTGGTTTTTGATTCAGGATCGTCAGGAAATGACGGATTGATAAGACGCAAGTCTATAGCTGCCTGTTTGGCTTTTTGAAACACTACAAGAGGAAGTCCGGGCGTCTTATCTTTTCCATGCTTGTTTTCATCCTCCTTCAACACCTCTATCAGTACATCCATCACTTCCTGTAATTTTTCTGATTTTTGAATAACATGGTTGGTCATTCGGCCATTCTTCAATTGTGGAATGCTTTTGGACTGCTTGAATTCAGGAACATCTGTAGTCAGTACCACATCAGCATGGCTGCGAAAGGCCTTCACCAGTTCAGGTACATTCACATAGCTCTTGAAACGGTCAGCTATTTTGAAGTTTCCTGTACTGGTAAACTCCAATGAAGGCTCCACCTGTCCGAAAGTGGCTGCGAATTCGTCAAATGTCTTGATGTTATAATCCTCCAATATTTCAGGGGCTACAAATCGCATCATTGTCCATACTTCGGCCATAGTGTTTGTAATGGGGGTTCCTGTAGCTAAAATCACATTACGCCCTCCGTTGCGTTCCTGTACAAATGTTGATTTCAGCAGAAGGGAATTGGCACGTTCGGAAAATCCGGTATCAATTCCTTTTACGTTTTGCATCTTGGTGGAAAAACCGATCTTTTTGAAGTTATGGGCCTCATCAATAAAGAGAGCATCCACACCCATTTGTTCAAAGGTGAGCACGTCATCCGTGCGGCGGTCCAATTTGCGCGACTCTCTGGATAATGTGCTTTCAGCCTTTTTGGCCTGTTGCTTTACATTGGTTTTCTTTTCTTGTTCCTGCTCCTTCTTCTTTATTGACTTGTAGAGATAATGAGAGGTTTTTTGCTTCACGGCGCAAGCGGTTTGCCAATTGTTTGTCTTCTACCTCCAATTCATTAGCTGCTGCTATAATTTCGTCTACACGCTGCTGTATCAACGCTGCTTTTCGCCCGGGATCATCCGGAATGAATGCAAGGAAACTCTGTGGTATGATGATAGCATCAAAGTCTCCCGTAGCTATTAGGTTGAACAGGCGTTTGCGTTGTGATGCGCTGCGTTCTTCCTCGCCTGGTACTAGAATTCTTGCACTAGGGTAAAGTTTCATAAAGTCCGATGCGAAATCTTGCAAAGTAGCATTTTGTACCACTATCATGGGTTTCTTTGCCAGTCCTAATCGGCGCATCTCCATGGCGGTAGTGATCATGGTAAATGTCTTTCCTGTACCTACTTGATGGGCAAGCAGTGTGCTTCCCTGCAAACTGCGTTGTACCGCTTTTATCTGATGGGTGCGTAAGGTTATGTCTTTGTTTGCTCCAGGGTAATGTATCTTTCCGTCCGTACTCTTGAATTGAGGCTCACGATATTCACGTAAACGATAATTGTTGTACCGGTCATTGTAGATGTTCTGTAGTCGGGAATGAATATTTGCCTTTTCTTGTATGTAACGTACAAAAGCATCGTTCATATCCATAATCCGTTGTACGGCTTCACGGGTAGCATCTTCATCTTTCACACGATTGTCTTTGCCTATTTGACGATATATGGTAGGCTTACGTAGATTTATGGCATCATTGAACAGATCCAGAACGCTTCTTGCCGGAGTGTTGTAGTCATTTGCTTTGGTAAAGTCGCTGACATGACCTCCCGAAAGCATGAATTCATCCACAGCTTGCACATAACGTACCGATACATTCGAAATGCCTAACACTTCGGATGCAAAATCTGCATATACCTCTACTGGAATCCATGGTGTTCCAATCTTGTATGAGATATCAACAAACGGAATGGTTTCGGGCATGGATGCTTCCAATTCGGATACGTTGGCATTAAACTTGGAATCTTGTAGAGCCGCATTTCGTGCCTGTTCCCAGTTTATCCCGTATGTTTCCGCTCAAGTAAGCGTCCCTGTCGATTAAAAGCACCGGTGACAGGATCTCAAAGCCTGTCTTCCTGTAGAATGCGTTCACGGGCCTCTTCTGTAGGTATATTCAACATGTGGCTGATATAGTCCAGATCTATACGTCCGTGATATGCTTGACTGATGTCGATGGCATCCTGTAGGTTTTCCGCTTTTAGAGGCTCTGTCATGGGTTGGCTGACACGAATGGACAAGATGCCCTTTTGTGCTTTTTTTCAATAACTTTGTTTCTTTTCCCGGTACTTGGATCTATGGATATTCTTATGTTCTCCAGTGCTTGTGGAAGAAAACGTTCATAATCTTCTTCTAGGATGACGTTCAGATTCTTGTTACCGTTTAGTCTTCCGTATTTTTCCACAAAAGTATCATATTGGTCATTCAATTCTTTGCGGAGTGTGGCAGGATCCTCAGCTTTTTCACGTTCCTGACGTATCAATTCTTTCAAAGTGTTTTTTAATTGCAGGTAATCTTTGGTTGCGTCGGCATAGGTATGCTCCTTTTTTGTTGTGTTTGAACGTACCTGCCGCCACTTCGCTTGTTGTTTCTTCATCGAACACATAGACTTTTCCGTTTTTTACGCTTAACTCCCCTGTTCTCTTACGAGGTAGTTTGGGTTTGTCGTTATTGGATTCCGTTTCGGCAATCATATTTCTAGTCTCTTCAAGAATGTTTTCGGGAAGTTTGGTTACCGCATCTGCTAGTTCCATATCAAGCGTGCTTCCCGGTCGAGCTACCAATGTTTGGCTATCTCCGCCATATAGTCCGCCGCTTCCTGCATCGTGGGCGGTCATTACCGTACCCAGCATCATTTCGAGATGTGTGACGAAATATTCATTGACCAACAGAGGAATTTTCCACTTCTTCATATTCACCCTTTATTTTGGATGGGACTTCGTAAGTCCCTGTACCAATTTGCCCAAGTGTAACAAAGTTTACATCCATTAGACGCTTTCTCCTGGCAACCGTTTCCGGAAAAACAGAATGTCTGCCGTTACTTCCGTACCCGCATTGGCTTTAAATGTGTTGTTGGGCAACCTGATTGCTCCGATAAGGTCTACCTCCAAACCTGATATATATTCGCGTGCCTTGCTGTTTCTTCCGTCCATGGTGGCGGATGAAGTGATAAACACACCAACGCCACCTGGTTTCAGTTCCAGCAGGCCTTTTACAATAAAGTAATTGTGGAGATTATAAGCCCCTTTCAACTTGTTGCGTAATGTCTTGTCCAGTGCCGGGTCTATCGGTGCTATCTGACCAAACGGTACATTGGTGACTATGGCGTCTTTGGTATTGGGGTGGAACTCTGTTTCATAGCCTGCAATCTTGATGTTTGCGTCTGGATAAAGTTGCTTCGCTATTCGTCCTGGTATGCTGTCTAGTTCATAACCAGAGATACGGCTTCTGCGGCTTATTTTTTCCGGCATAAATCCGATGATATTTCCTACACCCATGGCAGGTTCCAGTATTTTTCCACCTTTAAAGCCTAGATATTCCAATGCGCTCCACATATTGCGGATAACCGTTTCGGGAGTGTAGTGGCTGCTCAGTGTGGAAGCTTGTGCGGAACCGAACTCTTCATCTGTAAGGAGAGGGCGTAAAGCCTCATAATGGGAACCATACTTTTTCCCCCATGGTGTATTGCCTTGTTCACCGTTCCAATAGGTGATATCCTGATATCTTTTCCATTCCCGATACTCTGTATCATTAAGCGATTCGGCCAAACCTCCCCATCCCACAAATTTCAACAGCTTCTCTTTCTGTTCTGGAGTAGCCATCTCTCCACTTTCTTCCAGTTCCTTTAGGGTACGTATCGCTTCAATGTTACCTTTCAGTTTTCCTATTTCTCCAGCAGGCAGTTCAAGATGTCTGTTTCCGTACAAAAAGTTGTTGCGGTTTTGCGTTACAACAGGCTGCTCGCTGCCACTTGGTTCAGATACTCTTCCGCTTCCGTTCTTGTCAGAGACATGATCTCCATGCACGCTTCTATCGTTTCTTCCTCGTTCAGTTCCTTTAATTTCTTGCCTACTTTCTTCTCGTAGGCTTCTATCCGTTGTTTCAATTCGTCTTCCATTTTCTGTATCTTTTATTAGCTCATTTATTTCAGTTCGGTTGCGATCTGTTTCGCGCTTCTTTATTTTATTTTCAAGCGTCACACCGACAGCGTCAAGAACTTCCTGCATCCCATTTTGGGGGTTACGAAGGATATCCAGCATTTCTTGTGGACTGTTTGCCGAATAGTTGAAACGACCGTCACCAATAGGGATAGGTCCGTTCACATCATCACGGTTCAGAGTCGTATAACCTGTCTCTTTATCCACAGTGACGGAATATTCCCATTTAGGAGTATACTTTTCATCTACTGCTTTTCCAATTTGTCCAATTCCTTGTCCAAATCGTCAGCTTTGCAAATAAATCGCCTATCTCTTTTCTGTATGTATTTCGTCTATTCTTACGCTCGGTCGATTGCCGCTTTGCCTTCTCCAATTTCTTTTTCGGAGTATTAGCAACAGCTATTTCTATTACCTCCTTTATAGTGACAGGTTCCTCTTTGATAGGAGAAATATCATCCCAGTTCCCTAACTCGTAAATGACTGGTGCCAATCCTGTATTTAAAATAGGAAGTCCGTTTGGTTCAAAGTCATATATAATGGCCTGTTCGCCTTTATACATCACTTTATCACCCTTTTTTGGTACCCGTGTCTGATGGTGATTAGTTGTTCTGCACTTTCTCCATCACTTGTTTCTCTAGGTCGGCTATATATATCGCTTCCGCTTTTTCTTCCTGTTCCAGCCTCTGCAATCGTTTCCTCAATGCCTGCTTGGTCTCTAAGTTCGTCTGCCTTGCCCTCTGTATAGAACGCTTGGCTCTCCATAGACTTTCGTTCGTTTCCATTGTTTTCTGCTGTTATTTGATTAGTAATAGTATCACCGAATTTGCGAGCATCATCCACGTTGTTGAATATGAATCCGCCCTTGCCGAAAGAGGAATAATATCCTCCAAATTCCTTTACCCTGCCTTTCAGTTCTAAAAATTTTTCCCGGTCATACCGTTCTTCAAATTTCACAGCGTAAATATCGGTATTCTTTTTGGCATGATGTCTCTTTTCTACGGAATATTTTTTTGTCAGCATTTTCTTTCTGTACAATTTCAAGTTTTACGCTCTTGTACTCGGAAAAAGGCTTGGTCTTCTTTACTGAAGAATCAATCCATTTATTGAACTCTTCCTTCGTTACTTCTGTAATGGTACCTATTCGGTTTTCCCAACCAGGAGAATAGTTTGCAAGATAAGAGGAACGTGCCTCATCCATAGACGGAAAACCGTACATCACCTTACTTTCGTCAAATTCACCTTTTTCATTGAGTTGGTCTACGACAAACACATTTCCTTCGGATGGATTGTCAGACAGGAATATATCTATATGGTCACCGTCCACGGCTTTCGTGCCACGGATATAGCCGTAGTCGTTGTTCATGGTAATGCTCCATTCCTGTCCGTTGGCATCCCTTCCGCTACGGACAGAGCCTTTGGGATTCTCAATGGTTACATCGTACCCGTCAATCTTGACATGACCTTTCTTGTAGTTGCCGGCCTCCTTCTGTGCTTCTGTAGGGGAGGTGTTGACCATTTCGCGCGCTTCCGCAATATGGTCTTGTGTTGTATTTTGTTTAGTGCCAGATAAAATATTAGCTTTATGAATGGAAAGTTCGCTTTGAAGAGCAGCCGTGTCATTCTTCTTGCCTTCGGGTTTTATTTCTCCTGCTCCGCTTTCAGTTTCTCCATTTCCTGTTTCATCAGATAACTGCTGATTACCCTCAATGCTTCCCTTTGTCCGTCTGCTCCGTTCGCCAGATTGCGTTTCAGAAACTTTTTCTCTATCTCGGTCATAGCCTTCTTCGCTTCTGGGAGAAGGGCGATTATCTCTTTGTGACTCATCATCCGTAATTTCATCTGTACTCTCTGATAAGCTAGTTCGGTCATTTCTTTCTTTTCCATTGTCTATGGTTCCTTTGGTTTCTACAAATGTATTGATAAATTCGATGTATTCATCCGATTTTTTTAATTCTTCCACCAAATGTGGCATTTGTTCCATAGATGCTGTAATAGCATCTTGTAATTTTTGCAAATCCTCATAGCTCATGCCGTATTCTTCCCATGAGGCATTATCCATTTCTTGCATTATGGCTGCTTCTTCCTCTTTGTATAATTGTTTAGCTTGTGCTATTCGGTTACGTTCAACCATACGATTCAGATTTCCCATGGTGCGTGATTCGGATAATGCACCGATAATGGCGTTCAGACCGGCATTGGGGTCGTATTGGTCAAGTATGTTCAATTCTCCTTCACGGTCTATCTGCATCAGTCTGTCGCCAGCTTCACGTACAGACATGCCATCTTTGGATATCAGACCAATAAATCCAGAGAGATCTGAATTACTATAGCCGCTTTCTTTCTTCAGACTTTCAGGGGTGAGTCTGATGTCACCAGCGGAAAGAATAATGGCAGCCAGCTCTTCGGGGGTATGTGGATTGAGGTCTGACAAGATGTCCAATGCGTTCTTGCTGTCCTTCATTAGTTTTTGTGCGTCGGTATATTCTTTACTGGGCTTATATACATTCTGCTTTGAGTGTTGCGATTTCTGTGCAGCTTCTGCCTTGTTTACTATACTTTGAACTTGTTCGGATGATTTGCCACCCGTAATTTCGAGCAAATTATTCCAGAAAGAAAGGCTTTTCCGTGTGGAGTTTAATACTTCTTTTTCTTCTTCTAAAAATTCACGGGCGGCAATCATTTCATCGGGTCCCAGTACACTGTTCGCTACTTCTGTTTGGTCATTCTGTAATTTCTCAGTCTGTTTCTTTTCTTCTTCTCGTAATGCTTCAATCTGATTTCGTTATGCTTTTAACCGCATCGTTTATACCTAACAGATCCACTAAATAGGCACGTACATCGTCCGGATCGCTGTTCTCATAATCAGGCATACCGGCGCGTTTATGCCCTTCAGGATATCTAGCAAGACGGTTGATTGGTTTTTTTATTTCTTCGGCTATGCGCTTTTGCTCTTCTTCCGCCGTCTGCTTGGCGGCAATGCGCTCCTGTTCTTTGACAATACGTTGTGCTTCTTTCTCGGCTTTCTTTTGTTGACGTTCAATTTCTTGGTGGTCTGCTCCTGTTCCAAAGAGAATCTTTTATCAGCTTCCGCGTATTCAAGCATGTAGGGAATCGCTTTCTGCATTACCGATCATTTCTGACAGATCTTCATGGGAAATCAGTTCTGGTGCTGACTGTCCTTCTTTCTGCACAGTCCATTTTCCACTGGGATGTTTGCCCAATACAGCCACATTGAACGTCTCTCCACTACCCGTTGCAATGCGTATAAGTTTGTCCGGGAACAATTTCGGGAGCGTCAAGAATCATGGCGTCATTTTGGTAGTCTGTCAGCATGTCATTGAGTACTACGTTCTGTTCAAGGAATGACGGGGAATAGACATTGGAGGGGATCATTGAGATAGCGTTGTTTTCATCAAAGCTGTTAAAGTCAGGTTTTCCATTGACAGTTTCCAGTGGTATAACAATGACTTGTCTTTCAGGAGAAGTATAATTCCCTTCCGCATCCATACCGTTTACAATAATCCCTACTTCGTGATTTTTGTCACCGTATTTTCCAAGTTCCACAACGACTACATTGCCATTGGGGGACATAGATTGTACTTTCTGCTGCGCCGCCTGTACTTCGGGTACATGAGCTTCGTCCAGTGCATCGTTTAGTCCGTCAGCAGCATCGCGTTGTTCCAAATAGTCTTCTGCCAGTCGTCGGATGTTGATATCCATCTGACTCAACGCTTGCGAACGTTGCTTTTCCGAAGCCATGATTAACGATTCAATATCCTGT
>ENA-OQCU01000691-OQCU01000691.1-human-gut-metagenome-genome-assembly--contig:-NODE-691-length-14287-cov-3.607486_pt1 | contig 14287 bp, 11 predicted proteins | sample MGYA00242504_ERZ504590 | MGnify/ENA primary metagenome ERZ504590 (study PRJEB26092, sample SAMD00036318) | human gut metagenome | host: Homo sapiens | study: EMG produced TPA metagenomics assembly of... | reverse complement strand
ACTGTCTGAAATGTACCACTATTCCCGCGAGGTGTTTTGGCATCAATATGCCAAAAATTCCCGAGACATACAAGCCAAAATTCCATTGCCGCAAGGCAATCTTGGAATGAATTTTGGCTAAGTTACTGTGAACGGAGTGAACAGTAACTTTTGAATTGTAAGTCAGATGGTAAATTTTTGACAATTTTTTGGTGGATGCTAATCCTTGTCTTTTGACAGAAATTATGGTATGTTAAATAATAACAATCAAAACTGATTTTCATACAAATCATAATCTGGCAGTTCTGCCATATTTTTTCCAAAATACAATAAATATTAAGAGAGAACAGTAATGACAATATGAAAGGTGCAGGGACAGGAGGAGCCTGATGATTAATTTATTTGATTTTACTTATTGCGGAGACTATAATCGGCAGATTCAGAATCTGGCAAGGATGGTGCCGGAGAAGTGGAGCTTTTACGGATACAGATGATAACGGAATTCTGAAAGGATACCTGGAACATACATTTAAACGCCTTTATGAAGAACAGAAGGTGTGGGAGAAAAAAGAATTATGCCATATTTAATACAGGACTCTTTAATTACTATTATCAGCCGATTTATGCGTATTTTATTCCCAATCTGGTCCCGGACAGGCAGTCCCTGGTTTCTGGATGGCTTTTATACAGAATACTATTTGTTAAAAGAAGGAATCACCTGTCTGCCGGAAAAGGCATGCTATGTGGAAAATCCGTCAGATCTTGTGTTTGATACAAAACTTCCGGTAATTCCACAGTACGAGCATATTTTCGGGGATGAGGAAAATGCTGCCCGTCTTCCAAAGGAAGTACGTGACAGCAGCATGAAAAATGCAGCTGTTTGACGGCGCGCTGAAACAGACAAAAAGAATGCTTGAGGCAGATTACAGGACGGCAATTCCACAGTATTATAATCACTCAATCCAGCTGCTGCTCCCAATCTGTCTCCGTCATCCGGGAAAACCCGACCTTGCACTGGCGTGTATGAAAACTTCGGACGGAAGCAAATATCTGGGGCGTACCTGCCTGACTCTCAGAATGGCCTATCATAATGCCAGACTCCTTGCAAGGGTGGACCGAAGCTGGCTGATGACTTCTGTATCTGCCTGAGGTTTGACATGTGTGGTTCGCTTTGATATATTATAGCAGCGAAGCGGATGATTTTATCTGTCTGACTGAAATGATGTCAGGTCAGACATTTACGGATTGTTCGGCTGCTATAGATGAAACAACAGAAAAAAGGTGGGTGAGAAATCAAATGCGAAATAAAGTCTGGATGCTGTAAAGGCCATTGCTGCGTGCCTGGTGGTATGCATCCATGTAAGCTTTCCGGGACAGGCCGGGCAGCTTGTAAAAGTACTGGCAAGATGTGCGGTGCCGTTTTTCTTTATGGTATCCGGGTATTTCTGTTATTATCAAAATTGCAATGCCTCAAAAAGAATATTGTCTAAAATCCTGCATATCATGAAGCTTTTTGCAGTTTCAGTTGTGTTTTATTTTATCTGGGAATGTTTTATGAAAGCCTGGAATGGGGAGAGAGTATGGACATGGATAAAAGGGCTTGTGAGTACAGAGCATCTGAAGGAATTTTTCGTGTACAACAGTACTTCTCCGGTAAGAGCACATTTATGGTTTCTTCCTGCATTAATTTACTGTTATCTGCTTGCTCTTCTGATTGAAAAATGGAGAATGCGTAGGGCTGCATATTGTATGGCACCTGTATTGCTGGCAATACTTTTATGGAGAGCGGAGTTTTGTGTCTTTTTTCGACAGATTTTATCACACTATGGAATACAGAAACTTTCTGTTTACAGGAATGAGCTTTTTCCTTACAGGTCAGATAATCCATGAATATCAGGATAAGATAGTATGCAAACGTCTGGAGCAATGGATGCAATGGGGATTGAAAGCAGGGATGATTTTCGGTGTGGCACTCAGCATGATGGAATATGCTTTCCGGGGTAGCAGGAGAAATTTACACAGGAAATTGTGTTGCAGTGATCTGTCTGTTTCTGTGGCTTATTTTATATGGAAGGGAGATAAATTTTCCTTCTGTACTGGTGGAAACCGGAAGAAAATATGCTTTCCTGATCTATCTTCTTCATCCGGCGCTGTCAGACCTTCTGAAAAAATGTTCAGAAAGTCTGGGAGTCAGTAACTGTCAGATTTATTTTTGGCTGCGTCCGGTTTTAGTATATGTGCTGACAGTGGTGACAGTTTCCTGCATATCTGCGGTCTCTGCGTATGCAAGGCAAAATATTTTACAGAATAATCATAGACTGGAGAGGTGTTAAATTAATATTTTCCATTCACTATAGGTACGGATAAATTCCGTTCCTTGGTGAATGGAAGAATATGCTTTTCATGATGGTTGGTTTTATCTAATATTTGTTTAAAGCTTTCAGCAATGCGGAATAGTGTCCTTGTGCAGAAACTTTGGCTTGTACATAGTTGGTTTGTGAAATCTGCCGATAGTTTTGTGCCTCTATCATTTCCACTATTGATACTTTCCCCTCTGTATATCTTTCCAATGCCATTTGTTCGTTTTTGCGGGCTTTTTCCAATGAGTTTCTAGTTAATTGTACTTGTTCCATTGCTTGAGACAAGGATACACGGGCTGTCTGCACTTCCAGATTTACATGGTCACTTACTTGGTGCAGATTATCAGTCGCGGCACCGATCTGGAAAGAGGCTGCCCGTTTTTCGTTGCGTCGTTTCCCCCATTCAAAAATAGGTACAGATAACTTAGCATAAACGGCATAGTTGGGATCAAGGTCGGATTTAAAGTTATATCCTGGTGAAGAGTAACTTCCTTCTATGCCGACATACAGTTGCGGTTTATATTTTGAGTCAGTCAGTTTCTTTGAGCTTTCGGCTATGCCTATTTGGTCGTATGCTATTTTTAGTTCCGGTCGGTTAGAACCGTCTTGCTTCCATAACTGCTCATTCATTACGATGGAAGGAATGGTATCTTCCACTTCCGTTATTTCATGAAGTGCCGTGCCAATCAGGGAATTAAGTGCCATTCTTCCTGTTTCCAAACTGCTTTTTGCTTGGAGCAATTGGTATTCGGCTTCATTTAGTTTTACTTCTGCCATAAGCAAGTCTTGCGGGTCAACTAGTCCTGCTTCGACTCGCTCACGGATAGTTTTGGTGAGTGAGGCGATAGAGTTTCGATAGTCGGTAGCAACTTGCAGAAGTTCGGCACGGGCTACGGTATTCCAGTATTGCATATCGGTTTGGTAGCACAGGGCGGAACGAAAGTATTCCGCCTGATGTGCTGCCAGACTATGTTGATGTTTTGCCATCCGGATGGTTTCCAGCAGACGCCCGCCTGTATAGACCGGCTGTAATAGGGTAAGTGAGGCACCATATTTCATGTCCTTGCCTTCGAACGTCAGTGGGTTTTGCATACTGGGCAAGTCCAGAGTGAGCTGGATGGGGTTGCCGGTATATTGAAAGTTGGCGTCACCCGAAAGTTTGGGACGCAAATCTTTTCGGGCGGCTTTTTCCAGTTCGATACTTGCAGAGATGTGTTTATCCGCCGCCTTCAGGTCGTGGTTGTATTCCACAGCCATCGACCTGTACTTTTCCAATAAATCACTTTGTTGGGAGAAAGTAGCGGACGGAACACTAAAAATAAAGATAAACAGTATATTAATTCTTTTCATAGGATGCATATTTAGAATTACTCTTAATTTTATAAAACATGGCATATAATGCCGGGGTTACGAATAACGTTAGCAATGTGGCAAACGTCAGTCCGAAAATAATAGTGGCTGCCATACCGCCGAATGCTATATCGAACAATAACGGAACCATTCCTAAAATAGTAGTGGTCGCTGCCATAAGTACAGGTCTTGTTCTTGACACTGTAGCTTCTATGATGGCGGTATAAGGTGCGATTCCATTTCGGCGCTGTATATTTATTTCATCCAGTAACACAATCACATTTTTAATAATCATACCTAATAATCCCAGCCATCCGGCGATGGGGAAGAAGCCGAAATCGAATCCGGTGAGCAGCATACCTATGGCAACCCCGATAAGGGAAAGGGGAAGGATACACAGGATAATGACCGGTTGTCTGAAGTTACTGAATAATGCTACAAGAATTACAATGAGCATCAGAAAAGCCAAAGGAAAGAACTTGGCAATGGCCTGCATCGCTTCGCCTTGGTCTTTGTATTGGGCATCCCAGAAGAAGGTATATCCTTCGGGCAATTCTATTTCTTCTATCTCTTTTCGTATTTCTCCGTGTACTTCCGCCATGGTGTGTCCCGGTTTTACTCCACACATGGCTGCCATGGATAACTGACGGTTATAAGTACGTATTTGCGGAAATTCCCAAGTGGTTTCAATTTTTTCCGTTACTTGTGACAGAGGTGCCGAATGCTCCCCGTTCCAAACAGAGAAATCCCCTAAAGATCGCTCGTCTGTAATATGAACCCCTTCCGATTTTAGTAATACAGGTACTTTCTTTTCATTATCCCGATAAATTCCTACAGGAGTTCCATCACTGATAGACTTGACGGATTGCATCATTTGTGCTTTGGTGATACCCAGTGCTCCGGCTTTTACCGGATCGTAAACAGGGCGGATCATTAAACTCATGTTGCCCCATTCGTTGCGGGCGTCCGCTACTTTGGGATTGCGGCGCATGATTTCTATTGCTTTCCCTGCCAGTGAATCTAGTACAGCAGGATCCGGTCCTAGAAAACGGGCTTCGATGACGGCTTCTGTCAAAGGGCTAAGCTCGAATTTGTTCACTTTTATCAGGGGTTCGGGATATTTCTGGCGAATGGAGTCTTGCAGTAGCGCATGTAATTCCTTTGAATCTTTGGAGGTCTTGCATTTTACCAGTATTTGTGCATAATTGGATTGAGGACCGAAAGATACATTGGATAAATAATAGCGGGGTGGCGTGCGACCTATGTAGGTAGAAACCATTTCTGTTTCTTCGTGTCCGCGTATATAGTCTGCCAGACTGCTTGCCATGCGGTCTGTTTCGTTAATGTTTGTTCCTTCGGGCAGCCACATATCTACGGTAAAGTATTGTTTTTCCAGTGCGGGTACGAATACTTTAGGAATAAATTTGAAACTCCAGGCAGAGAGTATCAGCATAATGGCCAGTGAGCCGATGGTGACCGACCGGTGGCGGAGCACCCAATGTAAAGCATTGCGGAAACGGTTGTAATATTTTCCGTCGAACAGTGCCGCTTTCAGTTCCTCGGGACGTGGGCGGCGGACAAATTCCTGTATAAAGAAAGGTGTCTGTGTCAGTGCGAACACCCAGCTGAACATCAGGGATACTCCGATAACCACGACTAATGAGGATAACAGTTCACCTGTGATATGTGGTGAATAATAGATAGGAAGGAAAGTAAGAATAGCGATTACGGTTGCTGCCAACAAGGGCAGGGCGGTAGTCGAGCAAGCCTGCATGATGGCTACACGTTTCCGCATTCCACGCTCCATATTGATTAAAGCGGAGTCTGACACAACAATGGCATTGTCTACCAACATCCCCATGGCGATAATGATGGCGACCAGTGACATTCGCTGGAGTGCGATGCCGCAAGCCATCATGACAATGAGAGTGGCGAAGATGGAAAAAATCAGTCCGCTACCTATCAGCGTGCCATTCTTGAACCCGATGAAAAATAATAGAATGGCTATAACAGTTAAAACGGAAATGATGAGATTCAAGACAAAGCCTTGATTGGCAACGGCTGATTCATATCCTTGATCGTAGATAGAGGTCAGTTCATATCCTTCAGGCATGGATTGGGATAATTCGTCAATGCGTTTTTTCACAGCTTCTGCCATATCCACTACATTTCCGGTGGGGACGGTGGAGATGGCAATACCTATGGCCGGATTACCGTCAATGCGCATCAGATTGCTGGCAGGTGTCTGATAACTTTCTTCTATTTGTGCAATGTCGGCAAGGCGGAAATGTTCACCGGAGCGTGATACGATAGTCAGGTTTCTTATATCATCTAATGAATAAAAATTTCCAGTGGATTCAATGCGCAGCCGATTTTGTCCGGCATCAATACCTCCGGCATCCACCACTTTGTTTTGTGCTTCGAAAGCGCGGGCTATATCCGAGGTCGTAATTCCGCTTTGTGCCATGACGGATGGGCTGACAGATACGTCAATGGTAGGTGTCTGTATTCCGTAGATTTCTATTTTAGCAACATCTTTTATTTTCAATAGTCGTTTTTGATAATCTTGGCTTCGTCTTCCAGTTCCCGATAGGTATGGCTCTTTCCAGTCAGTCCATAGAAAACTCCCAATACATCTCCAAAATCATCGTTAACAACAGATGGACCTGCTCCGGCGGGAAGTTTGCTTTGTACATCATTTACTTTACGGCGTAATTTGTCCCAAAGTTGTTGCATTTCGTCTGCCCGGATTTCCCTTTTTTACATAAACGGTTATTTTTTGAAAGTCCTGTTCGGTTTTCTGTTTTCAGATAATAAAGTTCACCAAGAGATTGGATGGATTCTTCCAGAACATCTGTTACTTGAGATTGTACCTCGGAGGGGGATGCTCCGGGATACGGAGTCAGTACGAGTGCTTGTTTGATGGTAAAGGGGGCGTCTTCCAGTTTTCCCATTTTGATATAGGAGAACAGCCCACCGGCCAATATCAATACCAACAGCAAGATAGTGACTGCTTTCTTCTGTAGAAAATATTTTACAAGTTTCATGATTGTTTATTTCTGTGATATTATTCGTTTTCTACACTTATTTTCATTCCATCCGATAGGAAGCGGAGCCCACTGTTTGCTACAGTTTCATCAGGATACAAGCCTTCGGTGATAGATACATAACCGTTTGGCAATAGATCCCCTTTCTTTACTTTTCTCTTAGTTACTTGTTGGGTTTTGGAATTTACTACCCATAAATAATCTCCTTCTGTAGGGCGATGGCAAAGGGCTGTTTGAGGGATGGCTGCTCCTTGGGAAAGAGTTGAAACGGAAGGGGCATTTAGGCTTGCTTTACCAGACATACCTGCCAGTAATTTCCCTTCTTTATTGGGAAGTAGAGCGGTCAGCAGATAAGAGAGGTTATTGCGGGTAGTCCCTTTGGAAATTTCCATTATCTTAGCATTATATACTTTATCGGGTTGGGCGTCAAATCGTACTTGTATTGTATCTAGTGCTTGCGCTGCACGGGCAATGTCTTGAGTGACATAAATCTCCAGTTTAAGTTGGTCTATATCAATAAAAGAAATGATGGGCTGGGTTGCTTTCACATCTTGAAATTTCTCTATATATACTTCACCCACATAACCATTGAATGGAGCGATAAGGCGTGTGTCTTCCAGTTCATAGGAAGCTGTATTGAAAGTTGTTTTTGCAGTGATATAGTCTGCTTTTGCTTTTTCATAAGTACTTGCAGAAACATTTCCTTTGCCGTATAACTTTTGTATACGTTCGAATTCCGCTTTTGCCTGATGGTAGATTGCTTCGGCACGTTCTTTACGGATGCGGAAATCGCGCGGATCTATTTCGGCTATGATGCTGCCTTGTTGGTATCGGTTACCTGCGTATACATCGAAACGGTCGATGGGACCGCCTACTCGGAAAGATAACTCGGAAGTGCGAAAAGGTCGGGCAATAAAAGAGAATTCTTTGTCACCCTGATGTGAAACTGGAACAGCTTGTGTTGTTTTTACAATAAGGTCTTGTTTTTATCATTGCCTTCGGCAGCACAGGAAGAAAGTAGTGCGGCAAGGCTTAATAATAGCATGGAATGTACGTTTATCTTCATATTTTGTCTTTTAAGTTTGGAAAACAAAAAATAAAAGATTGAATGGGAAGAACAGATTGGGGAAGTAAATAGCTGAAAACCGGGAAAAAAGAAGACCGGAAAAATGGGAAAATGCTATCCTGAAATAATTTTTAATCTAATGAAAGTAAAAAAAAGATTTTATTACAGGCAACATTTTTATACAGAATAGCTGTTTTTATCAGTAAGATGATTAACTATAAACTCTAAAGAATAAAGCGTATGTATTTTATTTGGTACATTATTATCGGAAGTTATTGCTGGTTTTGTTGCCGGTAAGTTGATGAGAGGGGGAGGTTTCGGACTCTTTATTAATTTATTGGTTGGTATTGTTGGTGGTGTCCTGGGCGGCTGGGTATTCAGTTTGTTTGGTATTGCAGCAACTGGTATTATTGGCAGTCTTGTTACCTCTATTGTGGGAGCTATATTATTGTTGTGGATTGTTTCTTTGCTCAAGAGGTCTGATATTTCTTGAATTATAAGAGTAAAAAAGAACCGTCCTGACGACACGCTTGCCGGGGGCGGTTCCTAACCAAACAAATCAAAAAATATAAGTATATTAACTAATTGCTTCCACCTCCTAAGGCACGGTAAAGCATGATATGCAGTTTACAAGATTCCACATTCAGAGCGATACGTTCCAATTCACAATCCAGGAAACGTTCATCGGCCGACAGTACATCCAGATAGCCTGCGAATCCTACTTTAAACATTTCATTTGCATTATAAATAGATCGATGATGGATACGGCTTTCTTCTTCTTTCAACTTTTTGCGCTGGTGCATTTGCGATGATGCAGTAATGAGGTTTAATACTTCTTCATAGGCTTTTAATACCGTATCGTGATATCCTAACAAAGCGATGCGTTGCTGGCTTTTCGCATCATTCCATAATGCACGTATAGTATTTTGTTTGAATATAGGTGCTGTTATACCTGCACCGAGATTGTAAACCAGGGATGCAGGAGCAGTAAACCATTTATCCAGATCAAATGCGTTAAAACCTCCGTTTCCTCCAATCACGATGGATGGGAAGAAAGCTTTTCGCGCTGCAGATACGTCGGATTTACTAGCTAATAACTCCAGTTCGGCAGCCTTTATATCCGGGCGATATTGCAAAAGTTGTGACGGGATTCCTGCATCTGTGGGAAACTCATAACTACATGCAGTTTCAAATGACACTCGTTTCACCTTGAAAGGCAGTCGTCCTAATAAGGTGGCGATGGCACGTTCCTTTTCACTTATTTGCTGTTCGTTTGCAAGCAGCATTTCTTCCAATTTAAGGCGTCGTGACCGGAATTGGTCTACAGAAAGTCGGGTTACTTCACCTTCTTTCATCAGTTCATCGGTTAAATTATAAGCATCTCTGGCTGTTAGGATGGCTTCGCGTAGCACATATCGCTGTTTATCCAGTCCTATTAATTCAAAATAGTGTGTACCTACTTCTGATATCAATAAGGTGCGTGCCAGACGCATAGCTTCTACAGACTGCATCCAGCGGGATACGGTCGATCGTTTTTTATCGGTTAGCTTACCCCATATGTCAGCTTCCCATTGAAAATTGAGTCCTAGGTTGAAATTCCGGTAGGGATCTGGAATATGTTTGTCTTTTTCTAAATCGGGAGTGTTGGTGGTGCTGTTACCAACTCCGTCCATAGTGTACTCGCCAAAACGTTGTACTCCACCATCAATGCCTAATGAAAGATCGGGCAGCAGCGCTCCTTTTCCTACTCGAACTTGTGAACGGGCAATGGATATCCGTTCTATAGTTTGAAGGAATGAATGATTGTTATTTAACGCTTCGGCTATATAACTTTGCAATAACGTATCTGGAAAAAATGTTTTCCATGACATGGAAGAGATAGTAGTGCTGTCCGTTTCCCTATCCATATAGAACTTGGGTAACTCTATCTTTTCTGTCGGAGTAAGGGAAGGGCTTTGCAACTTACCATAATCAGACAGAAAGCTCCTATTATTAAACCTGTTTTGTTTATATTGTTATTTTTCATCTTCTTCATCATAGCTGACTTTATTACGGTTAAGATGTGCAGACCAACTCTCGAAAATAAGGTAAAGTCCAGGTACAAGGAAGATTCCTACGAATGTACCGATAAACATACCTCCGGCGGCAGCTGTTCCGATGGAACGGTTGCCCAAAGCACCGGCTCCGCTTGCCATTACCAACGGGATTAGTCCGCATATAAATGCAAAGGATGTCATCAGGATGGGGCGCAGACGGCTTACGGAACCTCTAACGGCAGCATCAAAGATGCTCATTCCCTGTTTGCGGTACTGGTTGGCCATTTCCACAATAAGAATGGCATTTTTGCCTAGCAGACCAATCAACATTACCAAGGCTACCTGGGCATAAATATTATTTTCCAAGCCTGCCAGTTGCAGGAAAAAATAAGAACCGAAGATACCTGCCGGCAATGAAAGTATGACGGGAAAAGGCAGTAACAGACTCTCGTATTGTGCTGCCAGCAACAAATAAACAAACAGCAGGCAGATACCGAAAATGAGAACGGTTTGTCCACCCGAATCTTTCTCTTCACGAGTAACTCCTGACCATTCTATATCATAACCGCGAGGTAATGTCTCTTTGGCAATTTGTTCCACTGCTTCGATAACCTCTCCTGAACTGACTCCTTCGGCAGGTTCACCTGTAATCAAGGCCGAGGTGAACATATTGTAGCGTGTAATCTGGTTAGGACCGAATATACGGTCCATCGTCATAAAGTTAGAGTAGGGTACCATATTCCCGTCCTTGTTCTTGGCATAGAACTTATACAGATCTTCAGGATTCATACGATACTCTGGAGAAGCCTGTAACATCACCTTATACATTTGTCCGAAACGAATAAAGTTGGATGAGTAGAAACTGCCGATATAGGATTGGAGTGTTTCCATGGATTCATTTAGATTTACTCCTAATTTAGCTGCTTTAGCAATATCCACTTTCAGCAGATATTGTGGAAAATTAGGATTGAATCCTGAGGTTGCTCCCACAATGCGCGGATCTTCATTCAGTTTTTCTACTAATGTATTGGCAACATCGGCAAATTCTGCAAAGCTGCCTGCTGTTTTATCTTGTAAACGAAGTTCGAAGCCGCTGGCATTACCGAATCCCGGAACTGTAGGAGGCAGGAAGAACTGAATATCCGCATCTTTGATATGCGAGGTGCGGTCTTTGTATATCTCTATAAGTTCGGCTGCTGTTTGATCGCGTTCACTCCACGGGGTGAGATTAATCATACCCATACCGAAATTGGCACCTTCCGTTTCAGTCATCAAACTATAACCTGCTAATGTGGAGATGCTTTCAATTTCTTTGAAAGGAAGCAATGCAGCTTGTACAGCGTTCAAGGCTTTTTCGCTGCGTTCCAATGTTGCTCCCGGAGGCGCATCTACATTGACATAAATCATACCTTGGTCTTCATTGGGAATAAAGCCTGAAGGAAGTACCTGGCTCATGCCGAAAGTGGCAAGGAAGAAAATAATCAGTGTGGCATAAGTGATTATTTTCCGGCTCAAATACTTGTGTAATCCGATATTGTATTTCTTTTCAAAGCGGTCGTACCGGCGGTTGAAAAAAATAAAGAAACGACGTAGCCATCCTGCTTTTTCTTCTTTTTTCCATCAGCGGGTTTCAGTAACAAAGCACATAGGGCAGGCGAGAGGGTCAATGCGTTTATTCCTGAGATAACAATGGCTACCGCCAGTGTCAATGAGAATTGCCGATAGAAAATACCTACAGTTCCCTGCATGAAGCCCACCGGAACAAAGACTGCCGACATGACTAGCGTGATGGCAATAATGGCTCCACCGATTTCATTAATAGCTGCTACAGATGCTTTATAAGGAGAGAGTTTCTCATGATGCATCTTTACATGGACAGCCTCTACGACGACTAATTGCGTTGTCTACTACAATACCTATTGCGAGCACAAGGGCGAATAAGGTCAACATATTTATGGAGAAGCCCAGCATTTCCATAAAAAAGAATGTACCGACCAATGAAACTGGTACGGCGATAGCCGGAATTAAGGTGGAACGGAAATCTTGTAAAAATATATACACCACAATAAATACCAGTATGAATGCTTCGAGCAGTGTCTTCAGCACTGACTGTATGGAGGCGTCAAGAAAGCGTGATACGTCATAGGAGATATTGTAATCCATGCCAGGCGCAAAACTGCTTTCTTTGATTTCTGCCATTTTGGTTTTAATATTTTGGATGACTTCCCTTGCATTGGAGCCGGGGCGTTGTTTGATCATAATAGATGCCGATGGCCTTCCGTCGGTCATAGAGGTCATGTTATAATCTTCAGAATCGAATTCAATAGTGGCAACGTCTTTCAGACGTAGCAGTGAACCATCGGGAAGAGCTTTCAATACAATCTCTCCATATTCTTCTGCTGTGCTGAACTTTCCGGTATATTGTAATACATATTGCAGTTGTTGGGGTAATTTGTCTGAACTGATACCTGTCTTGCCGGGTGCTGCTTCTATGTTTTGATTACGGATGGCTTCAGTTACATCTTGAGGTACCATGTTGTAGGCGGCCAGCCGATTAGGATTCAGCCATACACGCATGGCATAATCACGGCTACCCATGATTTCTACCAAGCCTACACCGTCAATACGTTTTAATTCGCGCAAAATATTGATATCGGCAAAGTTATAAACAAACTTTTCGGTATGTGCACTGTCCGTACTCATGATGTTCAAGTACATCAACATACTGTTTACTTCTTTTTCTGTAATAACTCCGGCACGGATTACTTCTTCAGGCAATTCGTCTAGTACGGTAGTCACACGGTTCTGTACATTTACGGCAGCTACGTCCGGATCGGTTCCCACTTTAAAATAAATAGTAGTAAGGGACATACCGTCGTTGGTACAAACAGTGGTCATGTAGGTCATGCCGGGTACTCCGTTGATGGCACGCTCTAACGGGGTGGCGACTGTTTTAGACATCACATCGGCACTAGCCCCGGTGTATCGGGCGGTTACCGTTACAGATGGGGGTACGATATCGGGAAACTGAGTGATGGGCAGTGTCAAAATAGACAGTACGCCCAAGCAGACGATAATGACGGAGATTACTCCTGAAAGTATCGGTCTTTTTATAAATAGCTTAAACATAAACTGTCCGTTTTATTTTACGATAGGTTGTTTTAATTCAACTTTTGCCACGAATGGTGCACCTCCTTGTAGATTTGTAAGTTTACACCGCCGATAGATATAAATGTAAAAAAAAGCCTCTATATCCAAAGACATAGAGGTTGATAAGTCATACTTTAGTATCGATCTTTCCTCGGTAGGCGTCCGCATAAAATGTGTTCTTACGCTCTTTCAAGCACCTACTGTCTTCGGCAGTTACTTCGTAAATATAGCATACGTTTACCAGAAAGTCAAGTGTATTTTTTCAATTTTTCAATTTCATCCAGTTTCTTCTATTATAAGTCCAAACCATCCAGAACTTCCTTCAATTCTTTTGCAGATGAAAGCAATTTTTCTTTTTCTTCATCGCTCAGTGGAATCTCAAGAACTTTTTCTGCACCTTTCTGCGAAACTATGGTCGGAACACTGATACAGAGTCCTTCCAGTCCGTATTCTCCCTCCATCAGACTCGTGACAGGAAGAACCGCATTTTCATTCATAACAATGCTTTCTGCAATTCTCGCAACCGCCATTGCCACACCATAATAGGTTGCACCCTTTTTCTGGATAATATCATAAGCACTGTCCCCTGCACGGTCTTATAAATTCTTTCCCATAGATTCCCTGATGCTGATAATGTCCGCGAAGTTCACAGAAATCATTAATTGGAATTCCCGCTACATTTGCCCCGCTCCATACAGCAAGCTCACTGTCTCCATGCTCTCCGATGATATTGGCATGTACGCTCCGGCTCGCAACCTGAAGATGTTCACTTAACAGATAGCGGAATCTTGCAGTATCCAGAACGGTTCCGCTTCCGAATACTCTTTCCTTCGGATATCCGGAAATCTTAAGTGCCGCATAAGTCAGAATATCCACCGGATTTGCTACAACAAGCAGGATTCCTTCAAATCCGCGTTTTGTGATTTCCGGAATAATCGATTTGAAAATTGCTACATTTTTGTGTACCAGATCCAGTCTTGTCTCTCCCGGTTTTTGATTTGCCCCAGCTGTAATGATGATTAGTGAACAATCACTGATATCATCATAAGATCCCGCATATATTTTCATCGGGTGCGCATATGGTCTACCGTGGCTTATGTCCATTGCCTCCCCTTCTGCTTTTTCTTTATTCGCATCGATCAGTACCAGTTCGGAAAAGATCCCTTTCTGAAGTAAGCTGAACGCAGAGGACGCTCCTACAAACCCACATCCGATAATTGCTGCCTTTTGAATATTAACCATGACAAAGTGCCTCCTTTTAATTGCTTGATATTTTTTTCACAGGCATAGGTTATCATT
>ENA-OQCU01000690-OQCU01000690.1-human-gut-metagenome-genome-assembly--contig:-NODE-690-length-14296-cov-2.523184_pt1 | contig 14296 bp, 14 predicted proteins | sample MGYA00242504_ERZ504590 | MGnify/ENA primary metagenome ERZ504590 (study PRJEB26092, sample SAMD00036318) | human gut metagenome | host: Homo sapiens | study: EMG produced TPA metagenomics assembly of... | reverse complement strand
ATCCTCGTCCTTTGAAATCCTTTTCCATCCGGTACCGTTCTCTATACACCTGGGATTGGAAAACTCACTTCCGTTATCCGTCAGGATGACCGGAAACAGCTTCCTAAAATCCTGCCCTCCCAGCCGGTGGTACAGTTCATCATAAATATCTATCACTGACTTTGAGGTGTTCGCTTCCCGCAGGAACCCCAGCATCAGTGACACATTTACAAAATATATCGTCAGCAGGACTTTCCCTCCCTTGCTGCCGATCACGGAATCCATCTGCACCACTGCTGTGTCCGGATGCTGTTCCATATATACTTCGTAATCATGATAATTCCTTCCCACACGGCATCCACGGTCTACTTTCAGCTCCGGTTTTTTATATCTCGGACGGTACTTTACCTTTCTTGGCAGGTCTATGTTCCTGATATCAAACAGGCATCCATCCACGTAGTTGTAGAGGGTCTTTTCACTGCACATCAGTTCATCTACATGAGCAAGATAGATTTGATGAAGCGACTGCCCGTTTTTAACTAAAGGACTGATGATCCCGTTAATTCTTGCAATATCATCTTCGTTGGACATGATACCGGTTCTGGCTTCCGAAACAGCATGATGTGCACGCTCATGTGCATCTGCCGGATCATAAATACGTTTTAATAACGTGCATTTCGGCAGCTGACTGCAGCCATTTACAAACATAAGGCGGCTTACTTTTTGACAAGAACAGACATCTTCTACAAAGTCAGAACAATGTAAGGTGCATTCAGAGCACAGGCTGCATTTGTAAGCGGATTGGTGTGTACAGCTTGTTCCGCAAAATCCTTTTTGCTTTGCATGTAGCACGGAATTTACAAGGGTTATACGGATATCCAGGACGACCGCTTTTCCTGTCATAGGAATACCTTTTTTATCTCCTTGGCAATGGTTGTACGGTCCTTTCCTAACTCTGTACCAATTGCCCCAAAGGAGACATTCTCCTGAAGGCGTTGAGCAATAATCATTCGATCTTCATAAGATAAAAACTTTGACATGGTGACTCCTTTCCAGCCGCCAGAAATCAAAGCATAACAGAAAAGAGACCAACTATCCAGTCAGTCTCAATTCATTTGTAAAAGAAAATCCATACCTTTCTTTTACACTGATAACTATTAACTTTTACGCTTATCCAAGATAGCGGGTATGGAATCCTGGATTACAATTAAGCTTATCAGATTGAAAGTTTTAAAAGAATGATTGACAATTCAAAATTTGATATGGAACTTAAAATTGATATTATGGAATACCGGACAAGGGTGTTTTGTTATGAGAGGGCACCCTTGTATTTGAAAAATATGTGGATGACAGGACACTTTCTGGAGTATCTGGAATTTTAAAATGAAGTTGTGTGCAAGCTATTTTTGTGTGCTTGCGGGAAAACATCATGTAAAAAACCGTGGGATATTAAGATTGGATTAGGGAACGAAAAAGTGAAAAAGATCTTTCGCGGCGATTGGAGATCCTTATAAAACAATGTATGAAGAGGGCATATCTATATTTAAAATCTGACTGGGAGCAGGTAAAATCTCAATCGAAATTTGTGGAGAAAATCAAACAGCTAGGAGAGAATTGAATTATGAATCGTTTTACATATGCATTGAAGCAAAGAAATCTGGAAGAATTAAGAAAGTATCCTAAGGCAGACCTGCACAATCATTTTGTGCTTGGTGGGAGCAGAAGTTTCTTATATCAGGCAGTCGGTAAAAAAATCGAGCCATTAAAGAATTCTTTGTCATCGATGGGGGAAATGGATCAATGGAGTCAAAAATACATTGGTCAGGATTTTAACAGCACTGAGATGAGAAAACTTTTAATCAAAGCCACCTTTCAACAGGCCAAAGAAGACGGAGTAACTGTGCTTGAAATTGGTGAGGATGTCTGGGGGTTAAATGAATTTTTTCATAATGATATTGATGAGCTGGTTGATGCTTTTACAAGTGCGCAAAAGGAAATCGCTCCTGATATAGAATTAAGGCTTCAAATCGGATTATCAAGACATTGTCCTATCGATTATTTAGAAGAATGTTTATCTCACTTTTGGGGAAATAAAAATTTTTATTCGATTGATCTGTATGGTGACGAATTAGCACAACCAATCGAAAATTTTAAAGGAATTTATCGTCGGGCAAGAAAAGAAGGATTAAGGTTAAAAGCACACGTTGGAGAATGGGGGACTGCGAAAGACGTAAGAACAGCAGTAGAAGAATTAGAACTTGATGAGGTGCAGCATGGTATCGCGGCAGCCGATGATGAATCCGTGATCCGCTTTCTGGCAGATAATAAAATCAGATTAAATATCACACCGACAAGTAATATTTTGCTTGGAAGGGTTGCGGATATGTCCGTGCATCCAATTGGAAAACTGTATCGCAGTGGTGTCGATGTCACGATAAATTCGGATGATGTTTTGATCTTTGACTCAGACGTATCCAAAGAATATCTGCGTCTTTATGAGTCGCAGTGTTTAATGGCAGAAGAATTAGAAAACATAAGAAAAAACGGACTAAAACCTATCGCAGTATAGATAACTTTCAGTTTCATGTTGCTTTTAATAATTGAATATTGAATGATTTTACATAGCCGTTAAGGAGTAATTTTTGCTCCCTAGCGGCTTATTTTATTTTTCAAAGTAGGAGGTGAGAAAATTGAAAATTAGAAAGGTTGATGACAAGCCAATGGTCATTCACACCAAGGAGAAAGCCAAGATTCATGCCCACGAACCAAAGGGAGCCAAGATTAAAGGCAGCAACATCTATACAGTAGAGAGAGGTCCTAAGACTATCGGTGCAAAGGTATCTGATGATAAAAAGAAGTCCTATCGCAAGAGTACCATTCATCAGTCGGAGCCGAAGAATAAGGGATTATCAAGATTCAAGCGAAACCTTAAAGAATCCAACACTTCCATCAAGACCAAGAACACGAATCTTCACATTGCAGGAAGAACTGGAGCACTTGCAGCCGGGGCAGTAACAGAGCAGGTAGAAGGTGGGCATGAGGTATCGCAGGCAGCATATCTTGCATATGAATCAAGCCGACCTGTTACCGGAACTGCTTCTAAGGGTGCAGCACTTTTCAGGAAAAAGGCGGCAGCCGAGGCAAAGAAGCGTATCAAAAAGGTAGAGACAGGAAAGAAGCTGGCAAAAAAAACAGCAAAGAAAGCTGCCAAAGATACAGCTAAGGCGGTAGCTAAAGAGACGGCAAAAGAAACAGCAAAGACTACTGCCAAGGTTGCAACGAAAACTGCGACAAAGGCAGCTGCTACGGCGGCAGGAACAGCGGTTGCACCGGGAGTTGGCACGGCAATCGGCATGGCAGCCGGATATGCTGCAGGTGTGTCCATAGAGGTCAAGGATGAAAAGATGACCAACCGGAGCAGGAAGATAAAGTTCTTTCTGGATAAGATGAGAGCACAGGAGAATCAGACGGACAGCGTGGCAAAGCTGGTAAAGGATCTGATTGTGCGAAAAGCGATTACCTGGGTAAAGGCAGCTGCACCGATTATCGGATTGGTGCTTTTATTACTTGTTCTTGTAGTTGCCATGATTGCGGTTCCGGTTATAGCGGTGATAGCAATCCTTTACAATTCACCATTTGCTTTATTTCTGCCACCACTTGAATCGGGAGATACCGTGCAGACAGTAACAAGTGCTTATGTGCAGGAGTTTAACCGGGATGTGAACACGAAAGTGAATGAGCATACCGGATATGATCTTGGAGAGCTTGTATATGTGGACTATGAAGGTATGGAAGAAAACCCAAGCAATTACTATGACATCATGGCAGTCTATATGGTCAAGCATGGTGTCGGAGATACTGCAACAGTCATGAATGATACTTCTAAAGGCTGGCTGCAGGCAGTTGTAAATGATATGTGTTCATACACCACAAGCACCGGAACAAAGGATGTGGAAGAAACGGATGCAGACGGCAATGTGACTACTGTCACGAAGTCTGTTCTGTATGTGAATGTAACGCTGAAATCGTACAGGGATATGATTTCAGTCTATGGGTTTAACTCTGATCATGTGGAAATGCTTGAGCAGATCATGAGTCCGGAGTTTATGGGACAGCTTGGATATGCCGGAAGCGGAAGTGGCGGCGGAGGCGGAAGTCCGGGAGTAAGCTCCATGACTGAGGATGAAATCAATGCCATCCTTAGTGGAATTACAGACAGCAGGCAGAAAACAGTCTGCTCCTATGCACTTCACAGAGTTGGATTTCCTTATAGTCAGGATTTAAGAGACAGCGGTAACTATTATGACTGCAGTTCCTTAGCCTATTATTCATGGAAAGATGCAGGCGTGGATATTAGTTATGGCGGTGCAACCACAGCGGCAGCGGAGGCACAGGGACTGGATGAAGCCGGAAAGACTGTCTCCTTTGATGAGTTACAGCCGGGAGACCTTATCTTCTACAGATTTTACATGCAATGGAAGATATAAGAACATCAGCCATGTGGCAGTATATGTCGGAAATGGCAAAGTGGTAGAGGCACTTAATGAAAGTCTTGGTGTGGTTTACCGGGATGTGGCAAGCACAGGAAAGATTGTTGTGATAGGAAGACCATAACAGGAAATTTGCAGAGAGGGCATATTCCCTCTCTGAGACTGGAGGTAAGAATGGATTTAAAAGATATGATATTGGTAACAGAAAACGACAGGGGAACAGAGACAAATATGCTGATGGCTCTGGATGATTATAAGAGTTTTATAGCAGTTGATGACATGTCAGAGCTTGCAGAAAAATTTGTTGCAGCTTGGAAGGACACTTGGTGAAGCAGATAACTTCACAGAGTATTACAGGGCAGCAAATGTAACTGTATCTGCGAGATTCTGTCTGGATGATATTCAGCTGGGACATTTTCTTCAGGGATTTTATAACGATTCCAAAGAATTTCGGTTTGATAAAGAAGCCAGTTCTTCTGAATGTGTTGCAAAGCTTAAGGAGATTGGAATGACCGATAAGGGCTGGGTTGATGATTTTAACCTGCATTATGAAAGTGTGGACAGATCATTTGAAAGGGGACAGACATTTCATAACTTCAATGACCATGATTACATGGTGCTTGAAGCATTATCACCAAGGAATCTTGTGGTGATGGATATGAAGTCAGGTTCCCTTACAATCGCCCTTGGTGCGACAGAGTATAAGCGTTATCCGAAGGATGAGAAGCCTACAAAGGACAATACCACAATCGGGGTATCGTGGGAGCATGGCATTTATCTAGGTTCCACACTTTCAACTACAAATTTCAAGGCATACAAGAGGGAGTATGGCACACCGGAAAAGATAGAGGATATCTATGATTACAGGGCAAAGCTAAAGCAGAAGTTCTATTTTTATCAGGATATGTCAAAGGATGATGATGTGCCAAAGAAGCTGCAGAATGACTTCCTTCACCAGATGTATGAGGATTTCGGAACGATTGAAGAAGACTGTTTTTACGACAGGCTGGAAGATGGAAAGTACGATGAGGGCTTTAAGGAAAGACAGGTAAAGGAAGAAAAGAGCCGGTGATGAGATTTTTACAGGAGGCGATATCATATGGAACAGGAATTTGATGTTGAGATAAAAGAAGTGCTTTCACGAGTACAGAAAGTAAAGGCAGAGTCGCTTGACGATGCCATCAATAAGGCAATGGATATGTATTATGCAGAGCAGATAGTCCTTGGAGCAGAGGACATGAAGGGAGTTGATTTTGCACCTATCAGCGAAGGTCAGCTCCCTTCTTCATTAAAAAAAACGGAGGAAAAGCAAGATGAAAAGTGATTCAACAACAGTAATTAAGAACATGGAGTTTTTAGTAAAGGAACTTCATAAGGAGTGGGACAGATCGGGTGCTTCTAAGGCATCCGTTATTATTTCCCTTGAGGAAGTAGATGGTATCAATGATAAGTTAAAAGAGATTATCTATCAGACACAGAAGTCAGTCGATGAGGATGAGCTGACCTTTAAACAGAGCATTGCAAAGTCCAAGGAGTGCTATGTGCTTCTTCGTGTGGTGCGTAAGATTGCAAAGAAAAAGGATAAATGCGAAAAACAGGCAATCGACAATGAATTTGCAATCGAGCTGGATAAGGATGAGTTAAAGCTCTTTAAGGGATTGTTTGCAGAGATGTTTAAGTAGAGGAGGACAAAGGTATGGGCGTTGATATGAAGGTCAAAGCGATATACGATTCTGAGATTGGTAACATCACCAGATCAGAAAAGAACTGGAAGGATGTGTTAAAGGTCGCAGGTCAGTTATACCGCTATGAATTTGACAATATCGTTATGGTAACAGCGCAAAGACCTCCGGAAAAAAAGCACACTCATGGCAGATTATGATACCTGGAAAAAGGTGGGAAGATATGTAAAGCGTGGTGCGAAAGGCTGCGCTATCTTCCCGTCAAGGGCACTGAATCCACGCATGAGGTATATCTTTGATATCAGTGATACCGGAGGGAAGAATGTTAAGCTGACATGGGACCTTGAGGGAGAAAATCTTAAGGATTATGTGGATTTTCTTGTGTCAGAAGGTCAGATTGAGCAATACGATAACAGCGACAGGGAGTCTCTAAAAAATATATTAAAACAGTTTACAGGAACAGATGTTTGGCTTATAATAAAAGAAGAGTTCGGAGACCGAATGACCGAGCTTATGCAGCTATCAGGTAGTGTGATAAAGGAAGAAAGTAAGAAACGCAATGGCTTACAGCAGGAAATGGACATGGAGCAGCTTGTATATGCAAGTGTCATGTATGCTGTAGGGACGAGATGCGGATTTGACTTATCTGTGCAAGAACAGGATTTTAGTCAGATCGTAAATATCAAAGACGAAGAGATCATTTACCGTCTTGGTTCCATTGTATGCGATGTCTCCTGTAGTGTTCTTAGAGAATTTAGTCGTAACTTAAAGGCAATCGAGAGCGAAAGGAGAATTGGATATGTTAGAAGAAATGACTTACAAGGAAGTGGACGGACTGCTTTATCCGCAGATAGAGATGCCGGACGAGACGGAGAATCTCACGAAGCTGGGCAAATACGGAAGGATGGCGATGAACTATCTCAAAGAGAACGAGCCGGCAAGATACAAGACGCTGATGAGATTCGGGAAGATGTACGAGAAGATGTCAGCGGTAGAGGAGGAAGCGAATCAGCTGTACGACCAGTTAGAGATGCAGTATCTGGCGAAGCACAAGCCACAGGATCCGTCATCGACAATGGAGATGTGGAAGATAAGAGAGCAGGCGAAGATGCAGGCAGAGGAAGTGGTACTGAATCAGATAGTGATGCGATTCCACTAGAATCAGATGATACAGAACTGAATAGGGAACTTGATGAAATCAATTCATTGGGTGTCAGTAAGGAAGCCGAATATACACAGGCTTCCTTTTTTTCGACCAGAATGGGCAGGCAAGCATTGGCACCATTCATACTGAGGACGAAAACAATAATCAGTTTATGCGTCAGTTCGAGCAGGACAGAAAAGCTGCATTAGCAGGTAAATACAATTACCTGAATCCCAAAAAGTCTGCAACAGTACCAGGTGAGTATATCAAACAGGTGCTTATGAGAGGTACAGGTTTTATCGGTGGTAAGGGCAGGGTATGCAAGATTTTTGAAACAGAGATTGATGCAGGAACCAGAGCAAAGCGTATCAAAGCAGAATATGGTCAGGGAGGTGCAGGCTGGCCGGTTGACGGACTGGGACTGCACGGATATGACACATTTCATGGGAACGGACTGCGTTTTCAGTGGCGAGATGAGGATGGAGAGGTTGAAGGATATGTTTCATGGAAAGATATCGAAAAAGAGCTTGGTGTCCTTATTCTTACAGGGGAATACCAGCCTGAGACACCTCCGTATTGATGAGCTTGCGATGGACGGACTCCGTGAGGATGATGAGATCATTGATGCCGAATATCGGGAAGTGGAACCGGAAGAGGCAGAATCAGAGATTGATGATTATGCAATACCGGATGAGCCGGAGAGCTATGCTTCTAACAGAGATTATGTAAGTGCAAAAAGGCATGACACCACAGGAAGCTGCCGATGAAGACCGCATGGTAACACAGGCAGAATATGGTGCCGAGATAGAAGCTGAAACATCTGAAAAAGATCCATCAGAGCTTAAGTATATTACACCGATTGATTATGCCAAGCGTATTGAGGAGCTTGATGAAGACCTGCGTGATGCGGCGGAGATTCTTGTAACAGATTGCAGCTGCTACACTCCGTTTAGGGCATTCCTTATGGATGTGGTGCAGTCTGATTTTGCATTTATGCCAAATAAACTTGACCTTATCAGGGATATTGCATTAGGGACAGATAATGCAGAAAGAAAGGCATATTCCAACAATAAGTATGGTCTTGTGGAGTACTCAATCAGAAGCGGTTATGTGAAGATCAGCTATAAGAACAGGAATGGTGTGCGTAAGGAAGGTGCACTCGACTGGCGTGAGTTATACGAGATTTTATCCTATATGGTAAAACAGCCATTTTACTGTGGAGAAGACCAGAAGAAATATTATCAGGAGACTAAGCAGAAGACTGACAGGGATAAGATGAATCCGGTATATAAGAGATTCTTTGATATCGAGGATAGTGTAAAAGCTAATCGTCTTGAAACCAGGGAAAGAGCAATAGCAAATGGCTGGGAGACTAAGATTGATGAGAATGGACATGTGGTTTCTGATGAAGCAGTATCAGTAACTGTGGGTGGTATTCAGGCTGATACAGAATCAAAGGAATCAGTGGAAGAAGTATCCGAACAGAAAGAAGCAACATCGAAAAAGCACAACTTTCACTACAATCTCTGGGAAATGGAAAAAGGCGGTGCTAAGACCAGATACCAGTGGAATATGGATGCAATTCGTACTTTAAAGCAGATTGAATCAGAGAATAGGCTCGCAACATCAGAGGAGCAGAAAGTTCTGTCGAAGTTTGTCGGATGGGGCGGACTGTCACAGGTATTTGACGAGGAAAACGCAGGCTGGAGCAAAGAATATGCAGAGCTGAAAGAACTTTTATCTGATGAGGAATACAGTGCGGCAAGGGCAACAGTAAACAATGCCTTTTATACTTCACCGGAGATTGCCATGTGCATGAACTCGGCACTTGTCCAGTTTGGTTTCAGAGGCGGCAATGTATTAGAGCCATCTATGGGTATCGGTAACTTCTTTGGAAGTATGCCGGCACCTATGCAGAGAAGTAAGCTGTATGGGGTGGAGCTTGACAGCATTTCAGGAAGAATTGCAAAGCAACTTTATCAGAATGCCAATATCAGTATCACAGGATTTGAGAATACCACATATCCGGATAACTTCTTTGATGTGGTTGTCGGAAATGTGCCATTTGGAGATTACAAGGTATTTGATCCAAAGTACAACAAGTATAACTTCCGTATCCACGATTATTTCCTTGCAAAAGCACTTGATCAGGTAAGACCGGGTGGCATGGTTGCAGTAATCACCACAAAGGGAACACTTGATAAGGCAAATCCTACTATCCGAAAGTATCTGGCTGAAAGAGCAGAGCTTGTGGGAGCGATAAGACTTCCGAATACTGCATTTAAAGATAATGCAGGAACCGAAGTGACAGCAGATATCTTGTTTCTGCAGAAGAGGGAGAGAAAGATTGATATTGAGCCTGATTGGGTACACCTTGGTGTGACTGAGAATGGCATTGCAGTCAACTCTTATTTTGCAGAGCATCCGGAAATGATGCTTGGGGCTATGGAGTATGATACGAGGATTTACGGACAGGACAGCAGAAACACAGTCTGCGTGAATGATGATGAGAACTTCAATATTTATGAAGCATTAAACAAAGCTATCGGTAATATCAAAGCACAGATGACAGATTTTGAGAGAGTGGCAGATGAAGCGGAGCAGACGGAGGAAGTTATCCCGGCTGATCCGGATGTGAGAAACTACACTTACACATTTTTTGAAGGAAAGCTCTATTACAGGGAAAATTCTGAGATGGTAAGAAAAGAAGTATCACAGACTGCCGAGGAGCGAATCAGAAGCCTTGATGAAATCAGACAGATAACAAGAGAGCTGATTGATATCCAGATGGATGGCTGCAGCGAGGAGGAACTTTCTGATAAGCAGAGACTTCTTAATGTGAAATACGATGCCTTTATAAAGCAGTATGGAGCCATTACCTCAAAAGCAAACAGAATAGCTTTCAGAGATGACAGCGATTATCCGCTTCTTTGCAGCCTTGAGGAAGTAAACGAAGACGGGGAGGTGAAAAAAGCGGATATGTTTTATAAGCAGACGATTAAGGCAAAAACTGTCATAGAGAGAGTTGAGACTGCCGTGGAAGCATTAAATATATCCGTCAATGAGTTTGGATATGTAAATCTTGCCTATATGCTTTCTATCTATGAGCCTGATATTACAAATGCAAAGGAAGAACTTGCAGAAAAGTCCGGGCAGACAGCGGATGAGATAACGCTAAGTGATGATGCTTTGGCAGAGCTTAGAAGGGCAGTTCTTGTGGAAGAGCTGGACGGACTGATTTTCCTTAATCCCGACCGATACAACGAGAACAATCCTGATATCGGCTGGGAGACAGCAGACGAGTATCTATCCGGAAATGTAAGAGACAAGCTTCGTGTAGCAAAGGCTATGGCGGCTGATACAGACAATCCACAGGCAGAAAGATTTGCAGGCAATGTGGCAGCACTTGAAAAGGTGCAGCCGGAGTGGATTGAAGCATCAGATATTGATGTAAAGATTGGTACGACATGGATTGAACCGCTTGATTATGAGCAGTTTATCTATGAACTTCTCGGAAAGACTTTCAAAGGACCTGTTATTCTGGCTACCGGACATTCCGCACGGGATGTGTATCGGTGGTTGTATGACAATGGTATAGAGATGGAAACCAAAGGAATTGCAGTAGGAGTACGTTTGGAACACCCGTCCATGCTGATTGACCAAATACAATATCATAATAAAAACGGACGTGGAAAGTATCTGCCTGCCGCTGAATATAGCTTTGTGACACAAGTAGAAGGACGTGGTGTCTATAGTTTTTGTATGTGTCCGGGAGGATTTGTTGTTCCTGCCGCAAGCGGTCCGCATCAGATTGTAGTAAACGGCATGAGTCCCAGCAACCGCGGCTCCAAATGGAGCAACTCCGGCATGGTGGTAGAAATCAGGCCGGAAGATCTGGCGGAAAATAATCTTTTTACAGAAGAATTAAAAACGAAAAGTGAAGAATTAAAAGCCACTAATAAAAATCATGGTCAATGGACTACCGACCATTGTCCATTAACCATGATGTATTTCCAAGAAGCATTGGAGGCCTCCTGCTGGCAGCAAGGCAATATGCGCCAAACCGCACCTTCACAACGAATGGTGGACTTCACCCGCAAAAAACTAAGCTATGATTTACCCGACAGTTCGTATAGTCCGGGATTAGTTTCCTCTCCCCTGCATTTTTGGATGCCTGCATTCATTACCGACCGTTTGAGCAAAGGTTTCCAACAATTCGGAAAGAGCAGCCATGGCTTCCTGACCAATGAAGCAGTGATGATTGGTGTAGAAACACGCACGTCGGCTCCGGTACGGATCCTGCGAGATAATGAGACACTGCAACATGTCACTGTCAATGGGTTATTTCCTTGTGGAGAAGGAGCAGGTTACGCCGGAGGAATTGTTTCAGCAGGTATCGATGGAGAAAAATGTGCTGAAGCAGCAGCCACTTATTTAGGAGTAATGACAGATTGAACCTATCCGAAAATGATTTACAGCACATATGCGGGCGCATTCAAATGCGCCCCTACAAATAAATGATTGGTGATGTTGCCTAAAAGAAGATTTCTTTGTCTTTATGAATCTGTTTTTTATAAAAGATATGTATCTTTGCACCAAAGAAAACATCATGCATCATCCCGAAAATAGCCATAGTAGACCCAAATACCCTCACTTCCTGGGGTTTAAAAAAACATTTTTGGAAGATATCATTCCAATGGCTACTATCCGTGTATTCCATTCCTTTGGTGAGCTGACGGATGACACACCGGACATGTATGCCCATTATTTTATCTCTGCCCAAATCTATTTTGAACATACTTCCTTCTTTTTACTTCGTAAACCAAAACAATTGTATTAGCAGGAGGTGACAACCAGCCTCAATTATCCGGTGTTCCCAAACTGAATATCTACCAAGATGAAGGTTCTTTGATAAAAGACATCCATCAATTGCGCCAATATGGACATCAGGCAAGAAAACAAGCAGCAGATAAAGCAATGCACATAGAAAAAACGGAACATGAATTGTCTGTCCGGGAAATAGAAGTATTGATACTTATCACCAAAGGACTTATCAACAAAGAGATAGCCGACAAACTTAATATCAGCCTGACCACCGTTATCTCCCACCGCAAGAACATTACTGAAAAACTGGGCATCAAGTCTGTTTCCGGTCTTACCGTTTATGCTGTGATGAATGGCTACATTGAAGCAGACAGAATATAAAATCCTCATTTATTAGGATTGCACACATATCAGGTTTACCGTTACTTTGCAGCCGGAATCATTCTCCATCATGGATTATACAGAGTGGAATATATAAATTTTCCGCCTGGTAGAAACTTGTAGCAACTCTGGTTATCCGTGATGTATCAAATAAAACCAAACAATAAATATGAGAAAAAACATTTTATTCATTACATCCTGCCTGCTGGCTGCAACAACTTTTGCTGAAGATATCAACACGCTGCCTAAGGACACTACAAAAGTCATTGATATAGAAGAGGTGGTAGTTATCGCTTCACCTAAAGAAACCGGAAAATTAAGGGAACTTCCTACAGCCGTATCTTTACTCTCCCAAAAAGATATGCAAGCAAACCAAATCACCACTTTAAAGAACGTGAGTTCACTGGTACCCAATTTCTTTATGCCCGACTATGGTTCAAGACTCACCTCAGCCATTTACATCCGGGGAATCGGATCGCGTATCAATACTCCTGCGGTAGGTTTGTATGTGGACAATATCCCTTACATTGACAAATCTGCATTTGATTTCAATTTTTATGATATAGAACGTATTGATATTCTTCGCGGTCCACAAGGAACCTTGTACGGACGCAATACCATGGGGGGACTAATCAAGGTACATACCCGCTCTCCATTCTCCTATCAGGGAACAGACGTAAAACTGAGTTATGGAACAAAAAGTAACTACCGCAGTGCTTCATTAACCCATTACCACCGTTGGAGTGACTGTTTCGCTTTCTCCGCCGGTGGTTATTATGAGGGATCAGACGGATTCTTCCGCAATTCGCTCAATGGGAAAAAAGTAGATAATATGGAAGCGGGAGGCGGACGAATACATGCTATCTGGCTGCCTTCAGAAAACTTAAAACTAGACTTCACCATAGGCTATGATTATAATGACGAAGGGGGATACCCTTATTACTATACAGGAGCTATAGACGGATACGACAAAGAGAATGAAAAATATAAAAACTACATAGGGAAGATTTCATACGATCAGGATTGTACTTATCGCCGTGGACTGTTCAATACCGGTTTGAATATTGAATACCAGGCGCAAAAGTTTATCTTAAGCGCTGTTACAGGATTCCAGAATTTAAACGACCGTATGTTTATGGACCAGGATTTCCTGCCTGTCAGCATTTATACCATTGAGCAGAAGCAGCGTCTGAATACCATCAGTGAAGAGATTACTTTTAAAAGCAAAAACAACAAGCGCTGGCAATGGGTTACAGGGGTTAGTGGTTTTTATCAATGGCTACATACCACCGGTCCGGTAAACTTCATGGAGGACGGAGTGACCGATATGATCGAAGGAAACATCAACAATACTTTCAAGAAAATTCATTTAGACGATCCCCGCCGTACCCCCTGAAATGAGTCTGGACGTTTTGAACAACCGTATCCGCGTAAGTGGAAGTTTTGACACACCGGTATTCAGCACCGCACTGTACCACCAATCTACATTCAACGACCTGTTTGTGAAAGGCCTTTCAGTAACAGCAGGTTTGCGCTTGGAATATGAAAAAATGTCTATGAATTATTTCTCGGATAGTAATATTGATTTCGATTTCTTTCTTAAAATGGCAATGCCTCCCCTTAATATTCCATTCAGGAATTTTGAATGCCGACCCGCTATTGGAAGGAAAAGAAAAAAACGACTATTGTACAGCTACTTCCCAAAGCTAGCTTTTAAATACGATTTCAGCCCTGCAAACAATATGTATGTAAGCATAACCATGAGGAATATCGTTCCGGAGGTTATAACAGTACAG
>ENA-OQCU01000689-OQCU01000689.1-human-gut-metagenome-genome-assembly--contig:-NODE-689-length-14297-cov-2.017361_pt1 | contig 14297 bp, 17 predicted proteins | sample MGYA00242504_ERZ504590 | MGnify/ENA primary metagenome ERZ504590 (study PRJEB26092, sample SAMD00036318) | human gut metagenome | host: Homo sapiens | study: EMG produced TPA metagenomics assembly of... | reverse complement strand
TGGATCAGGAAGGAACAGACAGGGAAAGACTTCTTGAGGAGCTGAAGAAGAAATTAAGCGGATGCTGTGTGGATTTTAGTGGAGAACTGGAAATGCTCCGGTGCAGAAGCAGCAGGGAAAAAGGTGAATCCTGTGGATAACTCCGGGAAATCTCCGTCAGCTGAAGGAATGCAGCTGAAAGACAACGCCAGTGAAGCAGAAAAAGAGAATATATCCGGAATGCAGGGCGCTTCTGATAAAATAAATGGAACTGATGATTTTCTGGAAAATATCGCCATGTGTGAGGAGAACCTTCTGGAAAGCTTCCTGGAAACAGGAACGATCACAAAAAAGGACGTGGCAGAGCTGATCCTGGAGCGAAAGCTTTTTCCCTGCTTCTTTGGATCTGCCCTGAAGATGGAAGGCGTAGATGCTTTTATCCATGGAATGGAGACCTACATGGCAGTACCGTCCTATCCCGCAGAATTCGGAGCCAGGATCTTTAAGATCGCCAGAGATGAGCAGGGAAACCGTCTCACTTATATGAAGATCACCGGCGGCAGCCTGAAGGTTAAGGAGACGCTGACCAATGCAGGAAGAAATGGTATTCCGGCAGAGGAGATCTGGGAGGAAAAGGCAGATCAGATCCGTATCTATTCCGGTGCAAAATTTGAAATGCTCAAAGAGGCAGAGGCAGGAACCGTCTGTGCAGTTACAGGTCTTACCGAAACATATCCGGGAGAGGGACTTGGCATTGAGGCGGATTCTGCCATGCCGGTGCTGGAACCGGTACTGAATTATCAGATCATCCTTCCGGAGGGCTGTGACGCTCACAGGATGCTGAAAAGCCTGAAGGAGCTGGAGGAGGAAGAACCGCAGCTTCATATCATGTGGGATGAGCAGCTGGGAGAGATCCACGCCATGCTGATGGGCGAGGTACAGATCGAGATCCTGAAGCATCTGATCTGGGAGCGCTTTCATGTGGCAGTAGAATTTGGAACCGGTAATATCGTATACAAAGAAACCATTGCCGCACCGGTGGAAGGCGTGGGACATTTTGAACCGCTTCGTCATTATGCAGAGGTGCATCTTCTTCTGGAACCGGGAGAGAGAGGAAGCGGACTGCAGCTTTTTTACTGCGGCAAATGAAGATCAGCTGGATCGGAACTGGCAGCGGTTGATCCTGACACATCTGGAGGGAAAAAGAGCATCTGGGAGTCCTTACCGGATCACCCATCACCGATATGCAGATCACACTTCTCACCGGGCGGGCACATCAGAAGCATACGGAAGGTGGAGATTTCCGGCAGGCGACCTACCGTGCTGTGCGCCAGGGCCTTAAGAAAGCGGAGACAGTTCTTCTGGAACCCTATTACAGCTTCCGACTTGAGGTTCCGGCAGAAAATGTAGGACGTGCCATGACGGATATCCAGAGGATGCAGGGAACCTTTCAGGGACCGGAAACCCAGGGAGAGCTGTCGGTGATCACAGGAAGTGCGCCGGTGGCAAAATGAGGGATTATCAGAGCCAGGTAGTTTCCTACACAAGAGGCAGAGGTCATCTGACCTGTACTCTGAATGGCTATGAACCCTGTCAGGATCAGGAGCAGATTGCAGAGGAAATCGGATATGATTCCGAGAGAGATCTTGAGAATCCTACAGGCTCTGTATTCTGTGCCCATGGAGCAGGCTTCGTGGTTCCCTGGTATGAGGTAGAAGAATATATGCATCTGGAAGGAGCTCAGCTTCCGGACAGTAATGATGCCTATGAGGATTCCGACAACAGCTTTGCAGGAGTGCGTGCAGTTCAGGGAACAGCCAAAAACAGTCCGGATCGCAGAACAGCCAATGCCGGCCGTGGAAAATATACCTCCATGTATGGAAGCTATGAAGAGGAAAAAGAACTGAAGGCAATCTTTGAGAAAACCTTTGGTCCGGTGAGCTCAAAGAAATACAGCAGTAACAGCCGAAGCTTCGGAAATCTGGAAAGCGGAAGCAGCTTTTCCGGGAAGGGAGGCAAAGGTGCAGCAGATTCCGGCCTTCCGGCAAAAACCGGTCACGGCGCCTGGAGAAACAGCAGTCCAGCCATCCACAGAGAGGACTATCTGCTGGTGGACGGCTGCAATATCATATTTGCCTGGGAGGATTTAAGAGATCTGGCACAGGCAGACTTTCATGCGGCACAGTCCAGGTTAATGGATATATTAAGCGATTATCAGGGAATCAAGGGCTGCATCCTGATCCTGGTATTTGATGCCTACCGTGTGGAGGGCCATCCGGAGGAAACCTTCCAGTATCATAACATTCATGTTGTCTATACAAAAGAAGCGGAAACTGCAGACCAGTATATTGAACGCACTGTCCATAAAATCGGACGGAAGCATAACGTGACAGTTGCCACATCAGACGGACTGGAGCAGATCATCATTATGGGACAGGGAGCCGCCAGGATCTCAGCGCGCGGATTCAAAGATGAGATCGCTTCCGCAAAACAGCAGATGAGAGAAGAATGGCAGGAGCGCAGAGACAACAGCAAAACCTATCTCTTTGACAGTATGACACCGGAACTGAAATCTCATATGGAAGACATCCGTCTGGGAAGAAAGAAAAAATGAAGAATTATAACAAAAAATATATGCCCTCATTGTGGGCATATTTCACAAAAATAAAAAAACTTTTTGAATTCTTTTGCAAATAAATGGGAAAAGTAGTAAAATAAGGATAGAATCCTCAGTGAGAAGCTCCTTGCCTGGATATATAACCTGGCAGGGAGCTTTCATTAGAGCACAATAAGCGCCAGGATAACAAAAGAAAAGTAAAAAAACTGAAAGGAAGTGGAAAAATGTTTGAAACAGGCGAATATGTTGTGTATGGTCGTACCGGCATCTGCCAGGTAACAGGAGTTACCACAATGAGGGTGGATGGTTCCTCCGGCGAGAAGCTTTATTATGTACTGAGGCCCGGAGGAGAAACAGATGGGAAGATATTTACACCGGTGGAAGGTGGAAAGCAGGTGGCTTCGCGGAATCATTACGAGGGAAGAAGCGGAGAGGCTTATCGATGAGATCCCATCCATTGAGACACTGAGTATTGAGAATGAGAAATTCCGGGAGGATAGCTACAAGAAATGCATCCGTACCTGTGAATGCAGAGATCTTCTTCGGATCATCAAGACGATCTACGTCAGAAAACAGGCCAGATTATCTCATGGCAAAAAACAACCGCTACAGACGAGCGGTATCTGAAGCTTGCAGAGGATCATCTCTATTCTGAATTTTCCATGTTACTGGATATCCCCAAAGAACATATGGCAGATTATATTGAACAGCGAGTACACCAGCAGAAGGAAGCCGAAGAACAGGTATGCGCTGTTTGACAAAGCAGAGCGTATCTGCTATGGTATTTCCGGTAACCTTCCAGAAATCCTGTATCTGTGACAGAAGCTTCACAGGAAGTGGAGAACAGATCCAGGATCAGTCTGAATGTTATAAAGAAAAGGAGATGCCAGAGAAATGAGAGAACAGCTTACCCGCAAGGATGTTGAAAAAATAGAGCAGGAGATCGAACACCGTAAACTGGTAGTACGTAAGGAAGCCATTGAGGCGGTCAAGGAGGCACGTGCCCAGGGAGACTTAAGTGAGAACTTTGAGTATTATGCAGCCAAGAAGCATAAGAATCAGAACGAGAGCCGCATCCGTTATCTGGAGAGGATGCTGAAGACGGCATCCATTGTATCCGATGCTTCCAGATCTGACGAAGTGGGAATGGACGATATCGTGGAAGTTCTTTTTGAAGAAGATAATGAGGTGGAGAAGTACAAGCTGGTTACTTCCATCCGCGGAAATTCCATGGAAAACCGTATCAGTATTGAATCGCCTATCGGCAAGGCACTGCGCGGTCATCGTGTAGGAGACCGGGTGGAAGTAAAGGTCAATGATGATTACAGCTATTACCTTGTAATAAAATCCATCGACAAGACCGGATCTGAGGATGAGGAGATCCGCGGATTCTGATCACAGATCGCAGGGCAGCTCTGCTCATGAGCATGCAGCTCAGCGGAATGAGAATATCCGCAGCACAAAATACATCATAAGGATAAAAACCACTGTACGATATATAGGACAGAGAGATCCTGACGGGAAATCGGTTTCCCGTAACAGGATCCTCTGTTTTATTTTTTTACACAGATTTTACATTCCAGTGGGGGAAAATTTTACAATAGGCCGCTATTATGAAAATCGTTGAAATGAGAAAAAAGGAAATCAAACATATCAAAAAGAGAAAGTGAAGGAGAGTATTATGGACTTTTTCAGCGTACTGGCATTGCTTGGCGGCCTTGCTATTTTCCTTTATGGAATGAACTTAATGGGAGACGGGCTTGCGAAGGTTGCAGGCGGAAAGCTTGAGCGGATCCTGGAGACACTTACCTCCAATCCCATCAGAGCCGTTCTTCTTGGAATGGGTGTGACTGCAGTGATCCAGTCATCCTCGGCAACTACCGTTATGGTCGTTGGTTTTGTAAACTCGGGAATCATGAAGCTGTCCCAGGTTGTGGGAATCATCATGGGTGCCAATATCGGTACTACCGTAACCTCATGGATCTTAAGTCTTACAGGTATCCAGAGTGATAACTTTATTATCCGGCTTTTTAAGCCGACGTCATTTTCACCGATACTGGCACTGATTGGCGTGGTTCTGATCATGTTTACAAAAAGCCAGAAGAAAAAGGACGTGGGAGCGATCTTTGTAGGCTTTGCAATCCTGATGTATGGAATGAATGCCATGAGCGGAGCTGTGGAACCTCTTGCAGAGGTACCGGAGTTTACCGGAATGTTGGTGAAATTCTCCAATCCGATCCTTGGAGTTGTGGCCGGAGCAGTGCTGACAGCGATCATCCAGTCGTCCTCCGCATCGGTTGGTATCCTCCAGGCACTGTGCCTTACCGGAATGGTACCGTTCAGTGCAGCACTTCCTATTATCATGGGACAGAATATCGGTACCTGTATCACTGCGATCCTTTCAGCCATCGGAGCCAGCAAAAACGCAAAACGTGCGGCTATGGTCCATCTGTATTTCAATCTGATCGGAACCATGCTGTTCATGGCAGTATTTTATGCGATAAATGCAGCAGTACATTTTTCATTTATGGCACAGGCAGCGACTCCGGCCGGGATCGCGATCCTGCACAGTGCCTTCAATATCACGGCAACTCTTGTCCTTCTTCCGTTTGGAAAGGCTCTGGAGAAGCTTGCCTGTCTTACTATTCGCGACAGGAAGGAAGAGGAGGAGAAGGTGGCAGCAGATCCGGATTTCATGATCCTGGAAAGCCGTTTTCTGGAGAAACCTGCATTTGCAGTTGAGCAGAGCAGGAATGCAGCGAAAAAAATGGCAGAGGATTCTCACAGAACTCTGTTTACCGCCCTGGACCTTCTGAAGAATTTCAGCGCAGAAGGAAAGACTCTGGTGGAAGAAGCAGAGAAAAAGGTAGACCGTTATGAGGATGAACTTGGAACCTATCTTGTAAAACTGAACCAGAAGGATCTTTCCGTTCATGACAGTCACAGTGTTTCCATCATGCTCCACTGTATCGGTGATTTCGAGAGGATTTCCGATCACGGTGTGAACATCATGGAATCCGCACAGGAGCTTTATAAAAAAGGCCTGAAGTTTTCGGATAAGGCGCTGGAAGAGTTACGTGTCATGGAGCATGCGGTGGAAGACATTGTAGATATTGCTTACAAGTTTACGAAAATCAGGATGTGCAGCTTGCGAGAGAGATTGAGCCACTGGAGGAAGTGATCGATGAACTCAGCAAGGAACTGAAGTACCGGCATATCCAGAGACTTCGCGCCGGAGAATGTACCATTGAAATGGGATTCATCCTGTCCGATGTGACTACCAGCCTGGAGCGTGTGGCAGATCACTGTTCCAATATCGGTGTTTGTGTGACACAGGTTCATGAAGATGCTTTTGATACACATCAGCACCTGAAGCAGATCAAACATGGGCCGGACGAAACCTTCTACCGTGCGCTGGAGGTGATCCGGAGTCAGTATCAGCTTCCGGAAATAAAGGATGAGCCGGCGGCAGCCCAGATGGCAGCGGCAGGCAGCCAATAAAAAGATATCGAAATAATGCTATGCCCTGGTTATCTGTATCAGCAGACGGCCAGGGCTTGTGCAGTAAAAAGAAAGCAGTTATACTGAAGGCATGGAACAAAAAAGACCAGACGATTATGAAGTGCCAACGGCAAAAAAACGAACAGAGAGGATATAGAATGATCTACTGTGTGGAAGATGAGAGAAATATCAGAGAGCTTCTTGTCTATACCCTGGAGACAACAGGCTTTGAGGCAGAAGGTTTTGAAACCGGGGCAGAACTTGACACAGCCATGAAAAAAAATCTGCCGGAACTGATCCTGCTGGATATCATGCTCCCGGGTGAAGATGGGTATAATATTTTGAAACGACTGAAAAGTGATACCAGGACCCGGGATATCCCGGTGATCATGGTCACAGCCAAAGAAGCGGAGTTTGACAAGGTAAAAGGTCTGGAGGGCGGCGCAGATGATTACATCACCAAGCCCTTCGGGATGATGGAATTTATAGCCAGGGTTAAAGCGGTCCTTCGGCGCTGCGCAAGGCAGAGCGAAGAGAGGGAACTGCACTGTAAGGGTCTTCGTGTCAATGTGTCTCGTCACGAAGTCAGTTATCAGGGTGAGGTGAAGGAGCTGACCAGAAAGGAATTCGAGCTTCTGGAATATCTTATGGAGAACAAAGGACTGGTCATGTCCAGAAACCAGATCCTGTGCCATGTGTGGGGCTATGATTTTGACGGAGAAACAAGGACTGTAGATGTTCATGTACGGACTCTCCGACAAAAGTTGGGAGAAGCCGGAAATCTGATCGAGACAGTGCGTGGCGTGGGATACCGGATCGGAGATCATGTATGAAAAAGAAAATTCTGCATCATACAAGCATTATGATCATTTTTGCTGTTCTTGTCACGTTTCTGGCAGCAAGTGTGGTCACCTACAATAAATTAAACACATACATGCAGCGGGGAGTCCGTGAGGAAGCGCAGTATATCTGCCTTGCCATGGATGAGTATGGAGATTCCTTTCTCACAAAAAAGCTTCGGACAGTATCATCAAGTCGTGTGACTCTCATCCGTAAAGACGGAACCGTTCTCTACGATTCTGAGGCCTCTCCGAAAAAACTGGCAAATCACAGTGATCGTCCGGAATTTATACAGGCAGAAAAAAATGGAAAAAGCGAAAGTATCCGTTATTCAGAAACCTTTGCAAAAAAGACCTTTTATTATGCGGAGACTGGATGGATAGAAGAACGTGCTCCGTGTAGGAAAAAACCGTAGACTCTATATATTCCACATGGATCTCAAGTCTTGCTGTGCTGGGACTTCTGATGCTCCTGGTACTGATCCTGGAGTTTGTTTTTGCACAGAGACAGACCAGAGAGCTGATCCGTCCGGTCAACGATCTGGATTTGGAGCATCCGCTGAACAATGTGTGCTATGAGGAGCTGCGTCCCCTTCTTGTGCGGGTGGATGAACAGAACCGGCAGATCCGGCAGCAGGTAAAAGAACTGAAGGAGGCAGAGGAGATCCGGAAGGAATTTTCTGCAAATGTTTCCCATGAGCTGAAGACCCCGCTGATGTCCATTTCCGGTTATGCGGAGCTTATGATGAACGGCATGGTTCCGGCAGATCATATACAGGAATTTTCCGGAAGGATCTACCATGAATCAATAAGACTTTCCAATCTGGTAGCGGATATCATCCAGCTTTCCAGACTGGATGAAAGCAACAGTGAGGTTCCTTTTGAAGAGGTGGATCTTTATGAGCTTGCGGAAGACGTAAGAAATAATCTCAGACATCCTGCCGGAAAGAAAAATATTTTCCTTGAGCTTGCCGGAAGTGCAGAGAAGATCAAGGGTGTCCGCCATGTACTCTATGAGATGCTTTTTAATATTGCAGACAATGCAGTTCGCTATACAGAACAGAATGGTCATGTGCGGATCATGGTAGGCAACAGGAAAGGGCATCCGTTCTACTGTGTGGCAGATGACGGGATCGGAATCCCGAAAAGTGAACAGGGAAGGATCTTTGAGCGCTTTTACCGGGTAGACAAAAGCCATTCCAGACAGACCGGCGGAACAGGTCTGGGGCTTTCCATTGTAAAACATGGCGCAGTTTTGCATCATGCGAAGATTCTTCTGGACAGTGAGCCGGGTAAGGGAACGAAGATGGAAATCCTGTTTGATCAGACTAAGTAAAGCTCCTGTGAAGCAGTTATTCGGTGTAGTGAAGCGGAGATTTTGTCTGGTGTTGAAAAGAGAGTGGACAGTATCCGACATGGTTGTTAGAAATGTATAAATTTTGGGGATTGACAGACAAGTGATTATTGGAGAAAATAAAATCAGACAGTTATCCATGTAAAAGCAGGTACAATGGAGGGTATTTTCAGTATGGAAAAATGGAGAAGCATTGCAGCGGGTATGAGCTGTTTGTCAATGCTGTTCGCAACAGGAGCGGTTACTGTATCAGCATCAGATGAAATCACAGAAATTCCGGAACAGAGTATTGTATACTGGTCCATGTGGGAAGAAGATGAACCACAGGCAGATGTGATCAGAGAAGCAGCAGAAGCTTATGAAGAAGCAACAGGTATTTCTGTAGAGATTCAGTGGAAGGGCAGAGGAATCCGGTCTCTGATAGAACCTGCCCTGGATGCCGGAGAACAGATTGACCATTTTTGATGATGATTATCAGAGGATGGCTCAGGAACACAGGGATTATCTGGCAGAATTAAAAGGAATGGCAGATACTGTGGATTATGAGAAGCATATTATGCCGGTACTGTTGGAGCAGGTGAAGAACTGGGGAAATGGAGAACTGCTTGCAATGCCGTATCAGCCTTATATCACAGGCGTCTGGTATAATAAGGATTTATGGGAAGAGGCTGGACTTACAGAACAGGATATCCCGGATACCTGGGAGAAACTGATCAGAGTATGCCGTAAGATTAAAAACAGTGACAGTGGCCTTAGTGCCATGACCTGCGATGAAGAGTATGTGAATCTTCTGTATGGATATCAGCTTGCCAGATACCTTGGACAGGAGAAAGTGCAGCAGCTGATCCGTAACTGTACCTGGTCACAGATTCCACAGGCAAAAGAGGCGGCAGATGATATCAGAATTTTGTTTTTTGCGGGATATATGAGTCAGAGTGCACCGGCACAGCATCCGGAAGGTCAGGATGAAGTGGGAGATGGCGAGGCAGTCATGGTGCTGCAAGGCTCCTGGGTTCCGAATGAAGTGACAGAAGCTACAGAATCTGATGATTCCTGGGGCTTTTTTCCATGGCCTGCAGTAAAGGCCGGAACAGACGGCACAGAAGGTGTTATGGTGGGAGCACAGGGATTTGGAGTCACAAAGGATTCGCAGATGAAGCAGGAAGCTTTTGACTTTGCATATTCCATCTGTACCGGGGAAACAGATATGAAAATGACAGATGCGGTTAATTCCATCCCGGCAGATACGGACAATACACAATGGCCGGAAGTGCTGGCAGATGCAGTACCGTATATGAAAGAGATGTCAAAGCCGTACATGTGGGCTGCAGGTCTGGAGGCAGATCCGGATTATAAAGAACAGATACAAAGCGAACTTCTGAAGCTTACAAGATTAGAAGAAACATCGGATGAATTTATAGAGAATCTCAGCAGTATGAAATAAGAAAAAGGCTGTTCGACATTATGAAAATATTGCTCTGGTATTACTGGACGCTCTCGTTCTGAGAGCGCCTTTATTGATGTAATATATTCTGTGGGTGTCATTCCGGAAATTTTTTTAAACTGTCTGGAAAAGTAATGGATGGAAGAGTATCCAGAAATTCCGAAATCTGCGTAAAGTTCATCTGGTTACTCGCGGATCAGTTGTCTGGCATAGGCGATCTTAACCGGGAAAAGAAATCCATGGCGCCGCACTGATGTTGTTCCTGAAATATTTTCTGAAGCTGGAGCGTCCGATCATATTGTCATGGCACAGATCGCAGAGTGTAATATTTTCCCGGATGTGGTCTTCCATATAAGCAATGACACGCTTATAGACAGCGGAATTATTTTTCAGATTCACAAATTGGCTGACAGGTACAGTCATGGGAGGAGAAGAATTTCTCCGAATCATGTAGATCAGCATCTGCTCAAGGTAAATACGGATAAGCTGCTGAGAACCAAACAAAAATCTTCTTTCTTTCCATCTTTTCTGTATAAGGATCATCCAGAGGGGTTTTGATACAGCGGCGTGCCTCGGCAATCAGCATTCCCATGAGATTTCTCTCAGAATCAGAAAGTTTCAGCAATTTTTTCTCAAAGAATTTCATACATGGAGAATCGCATTCAAAAGAAACTACCACAATATTAGGTGCGGTATTTCCTATGGCAATAAGGTTATGAAATTCATTTGGTCTGTGAAAGATGAGCTGTCCGCTTGTCAGATGGTAGATACCGTTATCTGTCTCTATTTCTGCCTTTCCCTTATCTACACATTGAAATTCCCAGAAATTATGGCGTTCTCCTGCAAAGTGAAAATCGCTTTTGTATTCAAAATAGTGGATTGTATAAATCCGGTCAATATGAATATCTTCTTCCAGATACATACTCTCAAAAGCCATTACTGCCACCTCCCTCAGCCTGTCCGAAAACTGCAATATGGTTGTTGTGTATAAGTATACAACAAAAACAGATGAAAAACCAGTTAAAAATGAATTTTGTACAAAAGAAATGGACGTTTGATGCAAATACTATTTGTGCAAAAATGATAAATAAGAACTACCAAAAGAAATAATTGTTGAAATTCAACAAAAGAGCGAAAAGAGAGAAAAAGAAGACAAATGTCAAAACTGCCAAGGAGGAAAAAAGGTTATGGGTATGAAGAAAAAGATGCTTTAGTGCAACATTATGTGCGGTTATGGTTGGTTCACTTGCAGCACCGGCTTTCACTGTTCAGGCAGCAGATGATACATTAGTTTACTGGTCAATGTGGGAAGCTACAGAGCCACAGGGACAGTGATTCAGGAAGCAGTTGACGCTTATACAGAACAGACAGGAGTTAAGGTAGACCTTCAGTTTAAGGGACGTACCGGAAACCGTGAAGCACTTCAGCCTGCACTGGACGGTGGCACACAGATTGATATTTTTGACGAAGATATCGACCGTGTAAACGGAATGTACGGTAAATATCTTCTGGATCTGGAAGATCTTGCGAAAGACAATGACTATGAAGCAACTGCAACGCAGGTCTGATGGCAGCATGCCGTGATGCCGGCGGCGGCACATTCAAAAACAATTCCATATCAGCCAAACGTAATTTGCCTTCTTCTATAACCAAAGATCTGTTTTGAGCAGGCAGGAATCACAGAAGAACCGAAGACATGGGATGAATTCAAAGATGTATGCCAGAATTAAAGATGCAGGAATCACACCAATGACTATGGATGATGCCTATGCAACATGTGTGATCGGATATCATCTTGCAAGACTGGTTGGCGAAGATAAAGTAAAAGAGATCGTAACTGAAGGTGAATGGGATGATCCTGCAGTTCTTCAGATGGCACAGGATATCGAAGAACTTGCATCTAACGGATATTATTCAGAGATGGTTGGTTCCAACGTATGGCCTGCAGGTCAGAACACAGAGCTTGCACTTGGAACAGCTGCAATGTATCTGAATGGCTCCTGGTTACCAAACGAAGTAAAAGAGATGGCAGGTCCTGACTTCCACTGGGGATGCTTCGCATATCCGGCACTTACAGACGGAGCAAACGGAATCGAAACAAACAACTTCGGTGCACAGGTATTTGGTATTAACAAAGATACAAAACTTGCAAAAGAAGCTTTTGATCTGATCACATTCCTTACAAAAGGTGAATACGATCAGAAACTTGCAGATGAAACTGTAGGTATCCCGGCTGATACAACAAACACAGAATGGCCGGCAATGGTTGAGTGTGCAAAACCTGTTATTGAGCAGAGCACAAACCGTTTCACATGGGCATGCGGTGTAGAATCCAACGTAGATATGACTCCGGTTATCAAAGAAAACTTTATCAAATTAATGGCAGGTTCCATTACAGCAGATGAATTTGTTTCCACTATGCAGGACGCAGCGAAATAAATAAAGAATTTATAGAGATGGTGGCATCGTATCTACGCTGCCGCCATCTGTCTTTTTGAATATCCGGGTTTCAAAGGCAAAAAGTCGTTCGTGCTTGCGCGATAAGACTTTTAGACTTGGAAACCGTAGATATGATATTGCTTACAGAGGAGGTATTTATTTGAAGAAGAATAAAACGATGATCGTTGTATTTCTGACTCCGGCAGTTCTGCTGTTTCTGGGAATCTTTCTGTATCCGATCATCAGAACAGTGATCATGAGCTTTTTCAAGATCGACGGAGTTACAGATTCCATGGATTTATGGAAATTTGTAGGATTTGGCAACTATACAAAGCTGATGAGTACCAGCTTATTTAAGACTTCATTTTTTAACCTGTTTCGTATCTGGCTGATCGGCGGTCTGGTGGTAATGAGCCTGTCTCTTTTATTTGCAGTTATTCTTACCAGTGGAATCAGAGGAAAGAAAATTTTTCCGCGCGATCATTTATATGCCAAATATTGTCAGTGCAGTAGCGCTTGCTACTATGTGGCTACAGTATGTATACAGTCCAAGATATGGCTTGTTGAAAGATCGTTTTTACAGCACTGCATCTGGACAATCTGGCAAAGATTCAGTTCCTGGATAATGACCACAAATTCTGGGCACTGTTGTTTGCATATTGTTTTGGAATGGTTGGATACCATATGCTAATCTGGCTCAGCGGTATTGAGCGTATCAGCCCTGAATATTATGAGGCGGCAACCATTGACGGAGCGACCAAACCGGCACAGTTCCGTTACATGACACTTCCATTGTTAAAGGGAGTATTTAAGACAAACATTACCATGTGGTCTGTAAGCAGTGTAGGCCTTTTTTGTATGGTCACAGCTTTTCTCCACAGTAACTGCAGACACACAGACAATTACCCCTTATGTTTATATGTATATGCAGATTTTTGGCGGCGGCAATACAGTTACAGAACGAAATGCAGGTCTGGGAGCTGCCATCGGTGTACTGCTCAGTGTCTGCGTAGTCATTGTATTTACAATCTGTAACAGAGTGATCAAAGATGATGATCTGGAATTCTAAGGAGGGATGAGAAATGGCAAAAGAAAAAGAGGCACGCAGACCCTTTAATCTGAAAAAAGAAGTCAAACTCCATGCCAGGGATACATCATCCTGCTGCTCTGGGATAATCTTACCATTGCGCTTCTGGGCTGGGTATTCGGGCGAGTTTTTCCACAACAGCAGAAATCTTCCAGGGAAAAGCCCTGAAGTTTGAGTCCGGATTACATTTTGAAAATTATGCAAAAGCATGGAACGGGGCCGGAGTTGCAGGCTTCTTCGGAAACTCTCTGATCTATTCAGTAATTTCCTGCACAATACTGATTCTGGTGTGTGCACCTGCAGCTTATGTACTGTCCAGATTTGATTTTATTGCAAACAAATTTATCCAGACCAGCTTCGTATCTGCCATGGGTGTTCCGGCAATCATGGTTGTTCTTCCCCTTTTCAGCATTATTTCCGGTATGGGAATCCTGAATAATGTGGCTGCAGGAAGAACTGTACTGATCATATTGTATGTAGGAATTAATGTACCTTATACGACCATTTTCCTGCTTACATTCTTCAGCAATATTTCCAGGACCTATGAGGAAGCGGCAGCAATCGACGGATGCCCTCCCATGCGTACTTTCTGGAAAATCATGTTTCCCATGGCACAGTCAGGAATCGTAACAGTAACAATCTTTAACTTTATTAATATCTGGAACGAGTATTTCCTGTCACTGATCTTCGCAAGCTCGGATAAGCTGAAACCTGTTGCACCCGGACTTTATGGAATGATCAACTCCATGAAATATACAGGTGACTGGGCCGGAATGTTTGCAGCAGTGATCATTGTATTCCTGCCGACATTTATTCTGTATATTTTCCTGTCTGAGAAGATCATCGGTGGTGTTACCGGTGGCATTAAGGGATAATATTAGAGGACAGCAGGACAATAACAATTGTTTGCGATGTTACTGTTCACACACCACTATCCCGCGAGGTGTTTTGGCATGAATATGCCAAAATCCCGAGACATACAAGCCAAAATTCCATTGCCGCAGGCAATCTGGAATGAATTTTGGCTACGTTACTGT
>ENA-OQCU01000686-OQCU01000686.1-human-gut-metagenome-genome-assembly--contig:-NODE-686-length-14315-cov-3.768325_pt1 | contig 14315 bp, 12 predicted proteins | sample MGYA00242504_ERZ504590 | MGnify/ENA primary metagenome ERZ504590 (study PRJEB26092, sample SAMD00036318) | human gut metagenome | host: Homo sapiens | study: EMG produced TPA metagenomics assembly of... | reverse complement strand
GAACGCGTAGGTGAACACGGCGATCAGCTCAGCGCGCCGCCGGCCAAGGCCACCTTCACGGCCCAGGTCCTTCGCGCTGTCATCGTTCGTCAAACCGGCGATGACCAGCGCCGTCAAGCCGCCCATGAACACGGTGTTCGCCAAGTAGTACACCGGCAGCAGCGGGGTGTTCCACGACGCAGTGATGCCATGAGGTAGCTCATGCCCGTGATCACCGGCAGCGCCAGGCCCACGACGATGGCCAGCACACCGCACCATTTCGGCGCCATGCCGTCTTCGGCGCGGCGCATCATCAGGAAGTACAGCACCAGCACCACCGCGAACACGATGCAGCCGATGAACTCCAGCGTGATACCCGAGGTGATGTGGCCGAAGCCGTTGAAGATGCGCTCCCAATGCTGCAGGTGCATGAACACCGACAGCCCGCCGACCACCAACGCCGCCAGCGCGGTGACCAGCGATGCAAGCTGCATCTTCTTGCCCTTGCCCATGACGTTCAGCAGGCCTTGCGCGCCCAGCGCGCCGCCTGCGACGCATAGGAAGAAGGTGAAGAGAATAAGGGGCCATTCAGGATGCATAGTCTACTCCCTCCACTTTCGGCCCTCGCGCATGAGGTACATGAGCTTCGGCTCGTTGCCCACATCCGCAAGATGGTGGATATCGTTTTCGGTGTACGGCTCGACGTAGTCCTTCAGCTTCACGCGCGTCTGGGTCATCTCCTCGTACTGGCAGCCGGGGCTGTCGGGATGCGCCGGCCCCTCGAAGTTGTCGACGCCCTGATCGAGGTCGCCGAAGAAGCGGGCGCGGGCGCCGCACTGGGCCACGCACTGGGGAAGCTCGCCCTGCGAGATACGCTGCTCGCACAGCGTGCATTTCTCCACGACGCGCTCTTCCTGATTGAGGTAGCGCACGCCGTACGGGCACGCCATCGCGCAGAACTGGCAGCCGATGCACTTCGACTTGTCGATTTGCACCGTGCCGTCGTCGCGGATGTGGGACGCTTCCGTGGGGCACACCTTCACGCATTCGGGGTTCTCGCAGTGCTGGCACTGGACGGGAAGGAAGTACATCTCGACGTCCGGGAACGTGCCCGAGCCGCCCTCGATGGGATGCGGGCCGACGCGCAGCGTCTTGATCCAGAACGATCCCACGTCGACGCCGTTGATGGCCTTGCACGCAACCGTGCACGCAAGGCAGCCGGTGCAACGGTTCAAGTCGGTAATGATCGCGTAGTTTGCCATGTGGTGAACCTCCTTCCTTTACTTCGATTTCGAATAAGCGCCCAGCGCGTCGCCGCCCACGCTGCCCACGGCAAGCTTGCCGCCGGAGAGCAGGTCGGGGCTTTGGACGCTCGGCTGGCAGCCGACCGCCGCCATGTTCGCGAACGTGAGCTCCACCTTGGAATCCTCCAGGCGCGGATCGTTCGCCAACCATTCCTTGAGGCGCGGATCGTTTGCGTTCGTGATGACCGGATTGCCTTGCGGGTCGCACGGAACCGGGTTGCCATGCGGCGAGTTCTCGGGCGTCGCGGGGTACACGAGCACCGGCACGCCGCGCAGCTGGGACGCGCCGCAAATCCAACACTGCGCGTACTTGTCCATCGTGCAGTTGATGTTCACCAGCTCGAAGCCGTGCGAAGCGGTGTCGATCTCGGGATACCACCAGGCGTGGTTCGCGTTGACCGTGCCCTCCTTGATGCCGTAGTACAAGTCCACGACCTCGCGGATGGCGCCCCACGGGCTGCGGATCCAAATCCACTGCCCCTGCTCCAACCCCAGGCGCGCTGCGTCGTTGGGGTTCATCTCCAAACGAGGGCTGGGCCACAGCTCGCGGCACCACGGCAGCTGGCGATGCTCGGAGTGGAAGTACACCGGCTGGCGGGAGCCCGTCGTCATGATGAACGCGCTGTCCGGATGCGCCGTCAGCGCCTCCTTGTACTCCTCCACCAGATGATCGCCCTGGTAGTTGTCGTTGATGTAGGCGTCCGACGTCTTGATCTGGTCGACCAGCGAGGCGTCGAAGTACTCGGGATTCGATACGCGCGAGTTCTTCGGCTCCACCCAGTGCGGGAACTTGTCGATGTCGGGGATGTTCGGATCCACCGTGTTCGTGCTGGCGAAGGTGGCCGCGCCGTCGGGGATGTACGTTTCGGCGATGGTGGACCACACCTCCACCTTGGCGGTGGGGGTCATGAAGCCGCACTTCTCGTCGATGGCCGCGTACAGGTTGTAGCCACCCTGCTGGCGACGGTAGCCCATCTCCCAACGGCGGTACGTGCCCCAACGCTCGGGGTGCCACTTGCGGCAGTCGAACCAGCCTTCTTCCTGGAACTTCGCCGCGTACTGCGGGAAGTCGGGGCCGTCGGGGAACTCCTCGGTCTTCCACCAGTCGGTGGCGTCCTTGAGCACGCGGTACTCCTGCTCCTCGTAACCGACGCTACCGCCCATCTGCACGAAGTCGCGGTAGTCCAGGTTGTTCCATTCGTCGTATTCGGGGTCGCGGTTGTTCCACACCACGCCCATGGCCTTGTACAGGCAGATGACGGCAACCGGGTCGTAGATGCAATCGCCCATCGGCTCCACGCAGCGCTGCCCGGCGCCGAAGATGCCGCCCGCGCCCTGCGACACGCGGCCCGTGTTCACTTCAAGCCAGTGCAGCACGGGGATCACGATGTCGGCGCAGCCGTTGTTCGGGCAGGACCACAGGTTGAAGTCCAGCCAGAAGTCCAGACGGGTGAGCGCCTCCCAAGCCTCCAGCAGGTTGGACTCGTTCATGAAGTCGCCCGACATGCACACGCCGCCGTGGATCTGGTACGGCGTGTCGATGCCGTTGATGGAGTCCCAGATGGCAGCGGAGTCGGCCCATCGGTTCCAGTAGCGCAGCAGCGGGAAGCGCTCGGCGGAAATCTGCTTCTCGTTGCTGTCGAACGACGTCTTGAGCGCCGGCCACGAGCGGCTGGGCTTGTAGGCGCCGCCCTTACGCTCGGCGATCCAGCGCGCCTCTTCGGCGGTGGGAACCTTGTTGCCGTAGCGCTCGGCCAAGGGCGATTTCTCGTCGATGAGGTACTGCACGAAGTTCTGGATCAGCGGGATCTGGTCTTCCACGGACAGGTCGCGCGGGGTGTTGCCCAGCTCCATGGTGCCCACGTCCAAGCCCCAGTCCTTCGGCTCATGGTCGGTCACCAGCATGTTGGCGCGGCCGCAGCAGCCGTCCACCTGGGCCTTCGACGAACCGCGGTTGCCGGCGGGCTCGTCGGAGTTGCCGGTGATGCAGGCGATCAGCTGCAGCGCGCGGGTGTTCTGCACCGCGTGGCCCGTCTGGTCGGGAGCAAGCTGGTAGTGGATGCCGCCGTTGCCGTGCAGCGGGTTCAGGCGCGTCGTGTAGATGCGCACGCCCTCCTCGATCTTGTCGACCGGCACCTCGGTGACCTCGGACACGTACTCCAGCGTGAACTGCTCCAGGCTGTCGGAGAACGCCTCCCACACCGTGTCGGCGCTGATGGTGGAGCCGTCCTTCAGCTTCACCTCCACGCCGCCGGGGAACAGCGCCGGGTTCTTGGGCAGCCCGGCCGGGTTCGAGCGCTTGCCGCCCTCGTTGCCCTCGTCCCAGTAGGCGTCGTACTGCGCGTCGGCCGGATCGGCGAACTTGGAGGGGGTCGGGCAGCCAGGCGTCCGCGATGATGGGCTTGTACGGATGCTCGATCCCAGGTGCCCCGTCGTCGGGGATCTGTGCTTCTCGCCCTCCCACTGGCAGGCCTCGGCATCCCAGTACGTAGGCTTGTTGTTGTTCTCGTCCCAGCAGATGAAGCGCTGGTAGCGGCCCTCGTAGTCCCAGTACTGGCCGATCCACTCGGGGTCGCAGTCGGCCTCGGTCAGGATGCGGCTCTCCATGTCGATGCCGCCGTTCATTTCCATGAACCAGCCCTTCGCCGTGCGGCCGTCCTTCTCGGGGTTCCACAAGAACGGGGCGTTCGTCCAGCGGCGCACGAACGCGTCGTCGTACGCCTCGTTGTCGAGGATCCACTTGAGCCAACCCAGCGACAGGCACAGGTCGGTGCCCACGCGCAGCGGCAGCCACACGTCGGCTTCCTTACCCAGCGGCGTCATGCGGGGATCCACCAGGATGTGCTTGTAGGCGCGCTGCGAGCAGTCCACCACCGTGCGGTTCGTGGAGTCGTAGTTCGAGTATTCCGACGCGGTGCCCCACTGCACGTACACCAGAGGGCCCTGCTCCACCTCCATCCACGGCGAGCCGATCTCGTCGGTGAGGATGCCGCCGAAGTGGCGCGGGCCCTTGCAGATCTCGTAGGCCAGGTGCGCGTTCGGCGTGGGGAAGATGGACTTCAGCGTGCCGTACGGCGGCTGCGCCCACACACGCGAGGTGCCGCCCATGGCGAAGTTGGCTTCCCCGCCGTACTTCTCCACGATCTCGTTGAACTTGGCACCCGCCTCGTCGAACGCCTCGGCAAGCGTGATGCGCACCCAACCGGGGTCGTCCTCGCCTTTGGGGTTCGTGCGCTTCATGCAGTAGCGCAGACGATCGGGATGGTACAGAGCCAGCATGGACGACTGCGACTTCGCGCAGCAGTGACCGCGGCTGTGAGCGTTGGACTCGTCGCCCTCGACTTTGATGACCTTGTTGTCCTGAACGGTCACCCACACGCCGCACTCCACCTTGCCGCACGCGCGGCAGCAGGAGCGGATGCGCTTGATCTCGCCCGCTGAGGCGTCTTCACCTTCGGCCAACGCCGTCGAAGGCGTTGCTGCGAAGCCCACCGTGGTTGCCGCGGCAGCCATGGCAGAGGCCTTCAAGAAGCTTCGACGACTCAGTGATAGGTTCGCCATGTGCCCCTCCTCTCTTCCTTTTCTCGCTTCGTTCATCTCTGCCGGAACCCGGCGCGACCATACGCCGGAACCGGTTTCCCCATTCTAGGAACGGAGCAAAAGCCCAAATCATAAGGGGTGGATGGATGAAACGCGCCGATATCATCCCCAAAGGATTATTTTGCTTTTTGCGCCCAACCTATACTTGATGGCAGCGAAGAGGTTGCCGTTCGCGCCCGTCATCCGAGCGTGCGGCAACGGGAAGAAACCTGTGAACGAAGGAGACTGCCATGGCACAACCGCGTCCGTCATTGACGCTGATCCTCGACCTCGACGAGCGCCTCGACAGCGAGGACGTGCGCCTGGAAATCGACCGCTGCTACTCGTACGTAGGGTCGACACTGGTGCGCACCCATCCCGCCTGCGACGGCGAGCCGCAGAACATCATGCGCTTCCTCGTGAAGCTGGGCACGCGCCGCTACCTGCGCGCCGAGGACGAGGGCGCCGACGAGCTGTGGAACGACGTTATGGAGCGCTGGTTCTACAACGAGCTGTACAAGGTGAGTAACAACATGCTGATCTACAACCGCCGCCAGCGCGAAGTGGGCAACCCCCAGCTGGTGTTCGACTGGATCGACGTGGAGCTGCAGAACGGCCAGCTGCATGCGCTGCTGCATTGCGACAACGTCAGCGGCATCCGACCCGAGACCAGCGAGCTTCTGACGCAGCTGCGCGCAGCGTACAACGAAGGCGCTCTGGGCGAAGACGTCGTGCGCGCCTACCTGCCCGCGCCCGCTTCATACGAGGAAAAGAAGGCCGCCGGGCTGGCGGCGAAGGCCGAGCGCGACGCGCAGAAGGCGGCGGAGCTGGCTGCGGCAGAAGAGGAGGCCCGGGCTGCGGCCGCGGCGGCCGAAGCCGCGGCAGAGGAGGCGTTTCTGGAGCTGCCGCGTTTGGCCGACGACGCCGCCTCCGAAGAAGAGGCCGAGCCAGCTCTTGAGCCGTTCGCCCTGGACGAGCCCGACTTCGAGGTCGACTACCGCTTGTGGCTGATCGAATACGCCGACGGCAGCACGCGCACGTTCGACTCGCACGCCGGAACCCTCGCGTAACCGAAAAGGAGCCTTACCATGATCGAAGCCATCGCCTCCTTCGACGGGCGCATCGCCAAGGTGCAAGGACCTGCGCGAAGCGGCAAGACCGAAGCGCTCGTTCGGCGTTGCGCCTGCCTCGTGCGCGGCGGCGCCGCCCCGGAAACCATCCTCGTGGAAACGTCGAGCGCCGCAGCGGCTCAGGCGTTCCGCCGTCGGCTTCGCCGCGCGCTCGGCCCCGACCTCCAGCACGCCGCCGACGACGTGCATGTGCGCACCGCGCTCGAAACGTGCGTCGCCGTGCTGGACGCGCCCGCCGCGCGCGCCGCCACCGGCCGCGTGCCGCGCCTGTTGAACGATGCGGAGTACAACTTCTTCCTGGAGGATATGAAGACGCTCGGCCAGCCCATCCGCCGTTTGCGCAAAATGCTCGATTTCTTCTATCGCCAGATGAGCGACCTCGAGCCGCGCGACTCCTGGCTCGCAGGCGGCGAAGAGGAAGCCGTGCTGTCCCACCTCGAGCGCGTGCTGGCCTCACGCGGCGCCATGCTGGCGCAGGAAGCGCCCAGCCTGTGCGCCGCGTACCTGCGCAGCGACGCGGGCGAGGGCGTGTGCGGCAGCTACGCCTACGTGCTGTGCGACGACTTCCAGAACATGAGCCGCGCCGAGCAGACGTGCCTGTGCCTGCTGGCCGACCGCCAGCTCATCGCGTGCGGCAACCCCAACCAGCAGCAGGCCGCGCGCGCGTCGTTCCCCTGCGCCGAGGGCTTCGTGCAGTTCGACGCTCGCCGCCGCGACGTAGCCGTGTTCACGCTGTCCGGAGCGCACGGCAACCCCGCCATCGCCGCGTTCGCCGACGGGCTTTGCGACCAGGGCGACATGGATCCCGCCTTCAAAGCGGGCATCGCGAGCGACGCGCAGACGTCGGACGGCATCATGGCCGTCAAGTGGTCGACGCCGGAAGACGAGCTGGACGGCATCACGAAGTACCTGCGCATTCTGCTCGACGGCGAAGAGGACCTGCACGAGAACCGCACGTGCGTGCTCGTGCCCAACAAGCGCTGGGCGCTCATGGCGCAGCAGGTGCTCAAGCAGCGCGGTTTCGCCGTGGCGCTGGCCGGAGCGTTCTCCCGTTTGGGCGGCGACCCGCGCGACAGCGCCCGCGCCCGCGCGCTCGTGGCGTACACGAAGCTCAACCTGCTGGCCGATCCGCGCGACATGACGGCTTGGCGCAGCTGGTGCGGCTTCGACAACTACCTCACGAACAGCGATGCATGGGGCGGCTTGCAGGCTTTCGCTGAAAGCGCGAGCTCACGCTCTACGACGCGCTCGCCCTGGCCGACCAGCTGGAAGACGAACCGTTCCTGCGCGCGCACGCCCTGGTCGAGCGCTGGCGCGCGGGCCAGAAGCTTATCGCCGCGAACGTCGGGCGCAAGGGCTTCGGCCTGCTGCAGGCCATCGGAGCCGACGGCCTGCCCGAGTTCGAGGAGACGGCGCGCGCCCTCGTGGGCGACGAGGATGCGGCAGCGGTGTTCGCCCTGCAGCGCGCCAACGTCACCGATCCCGCGCTGCCCGACGATCCTCACGTGCTGCACGTGGCCTCATACGGCGCCCTGTGCGGCGTCGAATACGACAACATCTTCGCCATCGCCGCCGTGGACGGCTTCATGCCGCGGCGCGATGCGTTCGAGGTGATCAGCACCGAGGAAGACCGCGAGCGCATCATGAACGAAGAGCGCCGACTGTTCTGCAACAGCGTGTCGAAGGCCAGCAAACGCCTGGTCGTCTCCTATTTCAGCAAAGCGCCGCTCGAGCTTGCCGAGCGTGCCAAGATGCAGGTGGTGCGCGTGAAGGCCGAGGGCAACGGCCGCGTGGCCTCGGTGCGTCCCACCGCGTTTTTGGCCGAAGCGGGAAACGCCGCCCCCGTCACCACCGGCGGCCAAGCCCTCCTCGCCCAGCACGGGTTGAACTAGCCGCCATCGCGCCGCCGCCCAGCGGCGGCGCGAAGCTGCCTTCGTACTGGCGCTCCAGACCAAGAAGAGCCTTCCGACGCGCGGCTACGCAGGCTTTCCCTGCCGCATATCCTGCAGCAGCTCTTTCCGCAGCCGGTAGCGCTTCATCATCCAGCTCGCGTCGTTCGGCGGAAGGCGCTTTCCCGTCAGCTTCGCCACCGCACGCGCCGATTCGTCGAACTTCCGAGCATCGAAGAACTGGTCGGGCGTAATCGAGACCACCGTTACTCCCTGGGAAATCAGCGCGCTGCGACGAGCCGAATCCCGCGTCTCGGCCGCGTTGCCGCTGTGATGCTCGCCGCTGTCGTACTCGACGGCAACGTGCCGCTTTCGCCAATACAGGTCGCATTCGAAGCGTTCGCGCTGAACCAACCCCTTCGTCCGAACCTCGATGCACGCGTTGAGCTCGGGAAGGTCCAAGCCGTATCCGCCGATCATCCGCGACAAGCACAAGGCCATGACCAGGTTCGTCTCCATAGGAGATGCCGACGAGTCCGCAATGAAGCGCAGCGCTCGCAGCGCCTTGTTCGACCCGATGCAGCCGCGCGACTTCTCGACGAAGCGCCTGAGCGAGCGCACGTCGGTCAAAGGCGTGCGTTTCCGAAAACCTCGCTTGTCGCCATCGTACGCATATCGCGAGCACAAGAGACAGCCATACCGAACAAGCTCGACCAGCGACAGCTCCGTCGCCATCTCCACGAAGGACCGCTCGGGCGAGCTGATGTACAGCCCGTCGCGCAACCGGACGAAAGATCCAGCCGGAAAACCGGCACTCCACACGTGGCACACGGGGTTACCCGTCCGCACGCGATCGTTTGCCTGAGCGACCACAACGTGCAGCGGTGCCCCAAACGCATCCAGCTCTCCATCCGTATCCCCCATACGAACGCCGCAGATCGGATGGGCGCGCGAGGGCGTGGGAACCGGCAGCGCATCGCTCACGCGCCAGTACTCGTAGGCAGATTGATATCCGATGAATACGCTCATGGTTGCAGCATACCGGGCGAGCGGACGAATGGCTAGCCGTCTTTTGGGTCCCCGAATCCCAAAACGGGAAAAAGAGCCCTCCGTGCAGTTTTTCGACTTCGTGGCAAATACGGCAGAAGCCCACCTGGGGTTTTTCGTTCACAGTTCCGACAAGCACCCCCGCTTCATTCTCCATGGAACGAAAACGCCTGATGAACGGGTTCCCGTTTTCGAAAGCCTTGCCACGAAGTCGAAAAATTTGCACGGAGGGGCCCGAAAGGAACCCGGGCCCGCAGATCGTCTGCAGGCCCGGCGGGAGGGAGGCAATATCGAGAGGTTTCGGCAACCTACTATGCGGCGACTTCCACACTGTCCAGCAGCTCGGCGAGGATGGACGCATCCTCCTCGGCGAAGCCCATGGCAAGCTGGGCCAACCCCTGGTAGAACAACGTGCGCGAGAACAGCCGCATGTCGTTGGTCAATAGCGGAAGCCAGTTCAGCAGGTGGTCGTGCAGGAAGGTCCGCTGAGTGCGCAACTGCCCCACGGCCTCGTCCTCGTCGCCTGCCGCCAGCGCCTCGACCGCGCGCAGGCTCATGCGTTGCATGAACTCGAACTCCAGCGCCACGTGGTCCTCGCCCTCGTTCCATGCGCCGCGCTTCAAACCGTTCTCGCGCAGCGTCTGCAGCACTTCGGCGCGCGCCTCCTGCATCATCAGGCGACGTTCGGAGGTGTACACGCTCTCGTACGGATAGGCGGCCGAGTACGCGTTCACCCCGTGGCCGATGAACGTGCGCACGAAGTCGATGGCGAGCTCGGTGACGCTGTCGTCCCATGCGGTTTTCAGATAGTCGTACAGCAGATGGTACCCTTCGTCCACCTTCGCGTTGCCCGTAGCGGTGGGGAAGCGCATGGCTTGCAGCTCCCGCAAGGAGTCCGCGTCCACTTCCTCGCGGAACAAGTTTGCCAGCAGGCCGTACGTTTGAGCGCGCATGTTCATGAGCGCAACCAGGTCGACGGTTTCCTCAGACATGGTTCTCCTCCTTCTTCGCAGCGGCGGCTGCTTCCACCGCAGGCAGCATCGCACGTCCCAGATCGGTCAGACGCCACGCGTGCTCGCTCCATTCCAGCGCATCGGTGCGCTCCAGCATGTCGATGAAATGGCCGCCGAAACGCCGCGGGCTCTTCACCTCGTCGAACGTGTCCACCAGGTCTTCTATCTCGGGTTTCGTGCACGGGCGCTCGTCGACGGCGCGCATGACCGCGCGGTACACCTTCACGTAACGGCTGTCGCGATCGAGCACGATGTCGTCGGAACGCAGAGCCCTGCGTCGAGCCTCTCGTACAGCGCGCTTCCTTCTTCGGTAGTGCGCCACACAGGGTCGACGCGTTCTTTGATCTCGAGAAACGCAACGCCCTCCTCCATGTCCTCGTGCGGCTCGGCGGCTTCGGGCATCTCCAACGTCAAGGCGCCGGCACGTTCGAGCATGCGGCACAGCGTCATGGGCGCGTACACCGAGCGGTTGCTGGCCTGCGCCGCTTCCACGTGCTCGGCCACGCGGCTCGCCGCGCACCCGCCGCGGCACAACCCCATGATGCTCAGCAGCACGGGCCGGCGACCGGGGTTGTGATCCAGCAGCTCCAGCACGGCAGATTCCACGCCACCTTGGCGCTTGGGGGTGTACACGGCTTCGCGCTGCATGCTCTGGGGCATGTTGCGCATGGTGGGATAGTCGACGGTATCAAGCGGGTTGTCGTCGTCCATGTCCTCCTGGTCGATCTCCAGATCGTCGGCCATCAGAGGATCGAACTCGTCGTCTAAGCCCAGCACGTCGTCAAACGATACGGTAGGCATCATTCCTCCTTCTTCTCTCTTCGCTGCGTTCGAGTATAGGGGCTGCGCGCGACGGCTCATCATCCTACAAGGCGTAATTACGCAGGGATTCGCGCGCATCATACGCCGGGGCCGCGAAATCACCTTGACGCGCGCTTCGCCGGCTCCCTATAATCGGGGCGCGTTGCGAGAAGCGGGGCTTCTTAGGAAAGGAAGCTCCAATGGCCAACGTAGCTTGGGGCAAGAAGATTCTTGCCGTTGCGGTTCTGAGCTGCCTGTGCGCCTCGATCGCGGTTCCTGCCTATGCGTTCTACTACGTCCACGGCGAAGAGAACGTTGCTGCAACCAGCAAGGGCGTCATCGAGGTCACGTGCACGGTGGACGAAACCGCTCAGGGCGGAGGCGTGAAGACCTCGCTCATCATCGTTCCCGAAGGCAGCACCGCCGCTGCTTGCCTGGACGAGAGCGTGGTTTCCAGCAACAGTCAGAACGGCCTTGCGGCCATTCACGACTACAGCGTCTCCAGCTTGGCGGACGAGCTGTCCGGCAAGCAGTACACGTGCACGGTGCACAAGGCCGACAGCCAGAAGCCGGGCACGCACACCGCGTTCGACGGAAGCGGCACCGAGGGCGAGAGCACGCCGCTCGAGCGCTTCGACAGCGTGGTGTTCACGGTGGCGTAATCCGCCGCGCGGGGGTTCGGACGACCAGCCGGGCCCCCGCACACCTCCCGTTCCGGCTCGGCAAGCGCCCCGTTATTCTTCACAAGCCGGCCCGATGCAGCACCGCGACGCCTCAGCACGCCCTCGAAAGCAGACGGGCGCCCTTCCGAACATCATCCTCAGAGGATTATTTTTCTATTACCCCAGATCAAACGTTTGCGCATCGAGCGCAAAACCCTGATCGACTCGCTCACCTCGCTAGAAAAAACAACCTCTGCACGGTATGATGATGCCCAGGGAATCAAGGAGGGGGCTTCATGGGGATTCGCGTTCCTCGCATCACCGTCAACGCCGACTTCGGCGACGACACCGCGTTCGGCGACCTGAGCTTGCTCTCGGTGGGCTACGGACTGCACCAGACTTGGGTGTACGCCGTCATGTTCGGAACGCCCACCATCTTCGGCACGCAAACCTACGTCACCGGCATGTACGGCAGCCACGCGTCGCTGCCGTTCCTCGTCTCCATCGTCGTGTTCGGGCTGTGCCTGTTGTTCGCCGGCATCACCGACCAACGGCTGTTGAGGACGTACATCTCGAAGAAGACGCTCGCGGCGGGCGCGGCGCTCATGTCGGCCGGAACGTTGCTGCTGCTTGCGACGCCCGTGATCAGCGGCCCGGCGCTGGAAGCGGTATCGGGCGTCATGACGGGCATCGGCTCCGCCATCCTGATTCTGTTCTGGGGCGTCGCGTTCGCGCGCTGCGACAGCGCTTCCATCGTGCTGAACTCGTCCATCGCCATCGGGGTGTACGCCATCGGCCTGCATTACGGGCCGTTCCCCATCGCCGGCATCCTCGCGGGCATCATCCCGCTGCTGGAGCTCGCCATCCTCTGGAACAAAACGCCGGCGCCGTATTCCGAGCGCAACGAGGTTCCCATCTTCAAACCGCTTCCGGTGAACCATGCCAAGTTCTTCCTGCGCTTCGGCATTCCCGTGTTCGTGTTCGGCGTGGCGTTGGGCACGCTGCGGCAAACGTCCATCCAGTACATCGTGCCCGCCTCGAACGTAGGCGACCAGATCGCCATGCTGCTGGCCGCCGGATTCGCCTCCGTAGTCATCCTCGTGACCATCGTGGCCCTTGGCGGCGGCGACAAATGGAGCCGGTACTTCCGCCCGCTCGTCCCCTTCATCGCCGTCACGCTGTTCTTCCTGCCGCTTTCCGAAATGAGCGACAACACGTTCGCCACCATGTTCTTGGTGATGGGCTACCTGTGCTTCGAGGCGCTGATGTGGATATTCTTCGGCGAGCTGGCGCAACGCTTCCGCTTGTCGCCCATCTACGTGTTCGGCCTGGGACGCGGCATGTTGGCGCTGGCGGGGCTGGCGGGTTCGCTGTTTCCCATCGTGGCGGCGAACTGGGTGCATCTGCTTCCGTTCGGCGAACAGGGCGTCATCGTCATCGTGCTGCTGATTATGGTGGTGGCATACGCGCTGCTGCCGCGCGAGCGCGAGATCGAGGCCATCGTCGCACCGTGTCCGCTGGTGAAAGCCGTGTCGTTGGAATTGAGCGACCGCGTGCGGCCGCTAGGGCAAGCGGGATCGGCCGGCGAGGGAGCCGCCGCGGCCGCGCAATCTGGAAACAACGCGACGGCAGCGACCAACGCGCCTGCACCTGACGCCGAGATCGCGCCCGAACCCGAACCGACCGCGCGGCGCGCCCCTTCGCTGCTGGAACTCAGCAGCGCACGCCGAGCAGACGAGGGCGAAGAGCGAAAGGGAGGCGGCCGCTTCCGCGCGAAGTGCGAGACGGTTGCCAACACCTACCTGCTTTCCCGGCGCGAGACGGAGATCATGTTACTTTCTGGCGAAGGGGCACAACGCCGCGTACATCCAGGAAAAGCTCTACATCTCGGAAGGCACCGCGAAAACCCACATCCGCCACGTCTACAAGAAGACGAACGTCCACAGCCAGCAGGAGCTCATGCGCCTCGTCGAGCTTGCGGATCCCGCCGAATAGCGAGCTTGCCCCTCGCCGATTGCAGCGCGCGGCCTCCGCGACCGCTCGCAAATCCCGCGTTCCGTGCACAAACCTGGTCGTCGATCCGCAGGCGCGTTCGCACGATCTCGACACGCTCGCGCGGTTGCACGGCGTTCCCCTTCGCCGTCGTGCAGTTCGCGACGCAAGGTTCGCCTCACCCCAGCTCCCGCTGAAACGCCAGGCGCCTTCGCGCTCGCACAACCGCACGACATCCCTTGCAGCTACGCCGTCAACGCGAGCAAGAAACGGTTTTCGAGGGCGCTTCTGCAAATTTTTCGACCTTGTGGCAACGCCTCTTATTCATGAGATGTTCTGACCAGGCTTTTCTCCGCATCTCAAAAGCGCACGCACTACCGTGACAAATCGGCGAACACCTCGACCAGGGAAAACGATTGCCGCGCGTGCCACGAAGTCGAAAAACTTACAAATACGGGTCGTATTTCCGCTTTGGGTACGCAACCGACCGTCGACGCGCGACTACGAGGGAGAAACGCAAGCTCGCACCACGGCGCAACGAGCGCGCAAATTCGTCAGCAACCTCGCGTAGCCCTGCTTCCCAATCGTCCACGCCTTCGCGCAAACCCCGCCTCTCAGCCACCCGCACTCCGGCGTAACCCCTGCTTCCCAATCGTCCGCACCCTCGCAGATCCCGCTTCCCTATCGTCCACGCCCTCGCGCAAGCCCCGCTTCACAATAATGACGATTGCGTAAAGGATGGGGCGCGGGCAGGGGGTTTATGGCAAGATGGAACATTGCATAGTCATATGCAGGGACACATGAAGTAACCTGGTTGCGTTTGGGCACGCGATCGCGCGGAACACGCCAGCGCGGCGTTGCCTCCCGTGCGCGAACCCGGCATCCGCCGAGGTTCGAGCCACGCACCATTAAAGGAGAT
>ENA-OQCU01000685-OQCU01000685.1-human-gut-metagenome-genome-assembly--contig:-NODE-685-length-14317-cov-4.753066_pt1 | contig 14317 bp, 12 predicted proteins | sample MGYA00242504_ERZ504590 | MGnify/ENA primary metagenome ERZ504590 (study PRJEB26092, sample SAMD00036318) | human gut metagenome | host: Homo sapiens | study: EMG produced TPA metagenomics assembly of... | reverse complement strand
AGTACCATCAGTGTATCTGAAATGCCTGACTTCCCCCAAAAATGTATCTGGGCCGATGTGGCAACCGTAGAGGAATTGAACAGTGATATTTTCGGTGTACCGATGGTGATTAACCATACGGGCGAGTACCAATATCGTGCACGTTATTATAATAAAGCTGCCGGTACGGAAATTTTCTTCTTACCGCAAAAGACAGACTTTACTCCTATCTGTTTTGGCCTTGATCCGGAGGATAATACAAAACTGACGGATGACCCGGAAACGGCTAAACCTATTGTCTTGGATGAGGCTGGTGTTTATTATGAAATAGACATCAATGTGAAAGAGTCTACTTATAGTATGCGCACGTACTCGGTGACAGAGGCTACAAATCCGATGAAATATGAATATGGAAAGCCTTGTTTTGACCGTTGGGAGAATGGGGAATCGTTCATTGATTTCTATATCGGTTGGGGAGGTTCTCCTCAGGATGCGGGAAATCAGTTGTTTGCCCAGGATAAAAATAATCCTCATCTTTTCTATTATCCGGAAAATGGAACTTGGACGCTGGAAGCCGGTGAAGAAATGAACTTCATCATATCCAATTATCATCCCGACGGATGGTGGGATCATGTGGAATGGCGGTGTGACGACTCTCAGAATGTAGAGAAGTTTGGTTACTTCAGTAAGAAAGGGGATGTGAATCCTAATTGGGAAGGCACCAATCAGCGTTGGGAAGACGGCTCGATGGTAGGTGACAACTGGATGAAGCCTACGGTTACGGTGACCGGCAACTACCGCTTTGAGTTTGACGCGCATTTGGGTCGCGGCAAGATTGTGCCTGCTAATTAAAAAGTAACATTAGATTTAAGATATGAAAAAGCAAATTCTATTATTATGTCTTGCGCTGATAAGCCTTTGCGGTTATGCGCAGCAGATAACGGTTAAGGGTGTGGTGACTTCGGCCACCGACCAGCAGCCGTTGATTGGAACTACAGTTCAAGTGAAAGGTACCGGTACGGGTACAATTACCGGTATCGACGGTGATTATACATTACCCAATGTAGACAAAAATGCAGTGTTGGTATTCTCTTCTATTGGTTTTGAGTCTCAGGAAATAGCTGTAGGTGGACGTACTACGATTAACGTGGTACTGAAGGAGGCTGCGGAATTACTGGATGAAGTGGTGGTTATCGGTTATGGTGCTGTGAAAAAGAGCGATTTGACCAGTTCTATTGCTACAGTAAAAGGCGATGAAATCACTGAAACCGTGACCGGTAATGCTATGGATGCTTTGCAGGGTAAGGTAAATGGTGTACAAGTCACCAGTGGTGGTGGCCCTGGAGCTACTCCGAAGGTGCTGATTCGTGGTGTAACTACCGTAAACGGTACGAATCCGTTGTATGTAGTGGATGGTATGCCGGTAGGTGACAATATCAACTTTCTGAATAGTAACGATATTGCTTCCATGGAAGTATTGAAAGATGCTTCGGCTGCCGCTATCTATGGTACACGTGCATCAAACGGTGTCATCCTGATTACTACAAAGAAAGGTAAGACTGGTAAAGCCCGCATCAATTGGAATTCTTCTGTTGGTTTCCAGACCGTGGCCAAACCTAATATTGCCGGTGCGGCTGAATATAAAGAAGTGTTCAATACCCGTTATACGAATGATGGCCTTTCTTCTATCTGGAACGATACGGGTGCTACGACCAATCCCGGTGGTACAGACTGGTGGGATACTGTAGTCAATAAAACAGCTTTGGTGCAGAACCATTCACTTAGTGTTGCCGGTGGCTCAGAACAGTTTGTTTATAACTTTAGCGTGGGCTATTATCGTAACAACTCACAGTTTGATGTAGGTTATTGGGATAAGATAAATATCCGTCTGAATACTGAATATACATTTAATAAGTATGTAAAATTGGGAGTTGATATTGCTCCACGTGTCGAATCATGGGATGATACCCCAAACCAGTTCTCGGCAGCCATGGCTATGGACCCGACAACTCCGGTATTCCGTCCGCAGGACCAATGGGAGGATAATGAGTACAACAACTATCAACGCTCTTACAACAACCAGGAGTGGAATCCCGCCGGTTCAATTGCCCGTAGCAATGCTCATTCTCGCGAGTTGGGTGCCATTCTGAATACCTATCTGCAGGTAAACCCGATAGAAAAGCTGACGTTGCGCACCCAGTTCGGTGCCAATGCACACTATCGCCGTTCTGATTCATTCGTTCCGAAGTTCAATATGGATCCGTTGGAGAAACAAGACTTGAACGAAATCACCCGCCGCAATCAGGAGTGGTTTGACTGGAACTGGACGAATACAGCCACTTACATGGACACTTTCGCTGAAAAGCACAACTTGAATGTAATGGCTGGCTTTACTGCCGAACGTTTTGCATGGTACAATACTCAGGCACGGCGTGATAATGTTCCCAATAATCTGGACCAGATGCAGGAAGTGAATGCCGGACAGCAGGGTACGGACGAGGCCAACGGTGAAACCACTTACAATACACTGGTTTCTTTCCTGGGCCGTGTCATGTACAACTACGATAACCGTTACTACATTTCGGCATCTCTCCGTGCCGACGGTTCCTCCCGTTTCCCGAAGGGCAGCAAGTATGCCCTCTTCCCGTCTGTTTCCGCTTCCTGGCGTGTCATCAGTGAGGCATTTATGCAGGACCAGGACATCTTCAGTGACCTGAAGCTTCGTGGAGGCTGGGGCCGTGTAGGTAATCAGAATATCAACAATAATGCTACCCTTACTTTGTTGAGCGAAACCCAATACTATTATGGCAATACGTTGGCAAATGGTTACTTCGTGTCTACAGTAGGTAACAACCAGTTGAAGTGGGAGACTGTGGAAGATTGGAACGTAGGCGTGGATATGTCATTCCTTGATTCACGTTTGGGTGTAACATTCGAATATTTCCAGAAAAAGTCCATTGACATGCTCTACCAGAAACAGAACATCCTCTCTTTGGGATATGATAACTGGAACAGCCAGATTTGGATGAACATCGGTAGTATGCAGGCCCGCGGTTGGGAAGTGGGACTTACCTGGCGCGATGAAATCGGCAAGGATTTCTCTTACGATCTTGGTCTGAACCTTTCTGCCGTACGCAACAAGGCCATCAAGTTCTCGGGCGACGGTCCTATCAATGTCGGTGGATTCAATAGCGACCAGATTATCCGTAACGAAGATGGTGGTTTTATCTCCCGTTTCTACGGTTACGTGGCCGATGGCTTGTTCCAGAATTGGGAAGAGGTGTATGCGCACACTGACGAACACGGAACACTGATTCAGCCCAATGCAAAACCGGGAGACATCCGCTTCAAGGACCGGGACCATAACGGAGTGCTCGATGCCAATGACAAAGATTATATCGGCAATCCTTATCCTGATTTAATGATGGGTCTGAATATTGGTATGCGTTATAAGAACATTGATTTTGCAGCCAATTTCTATGGTACGTTCGGTAATGATATTTACAATGTTACCAAAGGAAGGTACTCCGGTTCAGGTGGACAGAATGTCTGGGCAGGTACACTGGAGAAAGCATGGCATGGCGAGGGTACCGGCAATGATATTCCCCGTTTGTCGAGCAATGACTTGAACCTGAACTATAGCCGCGTTTCCAGTTTCTATGTGGAAGATGGTTCCTACTTGCGTTGCAAGCTGTTGCAGATAGGCTATACGCTTCCTAAGAAATGGGTTGGAGGTGCTGACTTGCGTCTTTCCTTCTCTGCACAGAATCCGTTTACCATTACCGGTTATTCGGGAATGGACCCCGAACGCCCGATGGTTGACGGTACTACCGACAGCTCTGGCAGTGCCATCAATACCGGTATTGACAACGTGGCTTATCCTAATCCGAGAACATTCTTGTTTGGCATTGACTTCAAATTTTAATTCTTGATTATCCATGAAACGAATATTTACAATAGTAGTTCTGATTGCTTCGCTGGTGTTTACCTCTTGCGAGGACTTCCTGACGGAAGACGTACGTGGGCAATTGAACGTGGACACTTATTATAAGTCCATAGAAGAGTGTGAATCCGCAGTCACGAGCTGTTATCAGGCCATGACATATGGAGGATGGTGGCAAATCAACACCGTGTGGTTACTTTCCGAAATGTGTGGAGATGATGCCTGGATGGGGAATACCTCTCAGTCTCAGAGTGATTATATCTCATTGGCGCATTATCAGGGAAACGGTGCCAGCAATGGCCCTATCTCCAATTTTTGGCAGTACCGGTTACAAAGGTATTTTACGTTGTAACATAGCCATAGATCGCATTGCGGCTCTCGAAACCCAAGAGACAGAAACCAGAGACCGTCTGGTGGCAGAAGCCCGTTTCCTGCGTGGCTACTATTACTTCGAATTGGTGAGAAATTTTGGCGGGGTGCCCTTGATGACCAGTTTCCAAATGCCGGAAGAAGTGGAGGGAACAGAACGTGCTACGGCAGAAGCCGTGTACAAATTCATAGAGGATGACCTGATGGCAGCTGCCGAAATACTGCCGCAACGCAGTACTGCGCAAGTAGGGCATGCTACCCGTGGCGACCGCTTTAGGATTATTGGGTCAAAGTGTACCTCTATCAGGAGAAATGGCAGGCTGCCCATGATGTGTTGAAGACTGTGATAGATGAAGGCGAATACCAATTGCTTCCCGATTTCGGGCAGGTATGGAATGTCGACTATGACAACAGTGCGGAGAGCCTTCTGGAAATCCAGTATGAATATCATCCCACTTTGGGCTTAGGAGGGGCGCTTGCTACGGTAACCGGTGCCCGTAATGGTCCTGGTGATGGTTGGAGCTGGTGTCAGCCTACGGCAAATTTGGAGCAAGCTTATATTGAGGCCGGTGATACGGAACGTTTGAAATGGACAATAATCAAGTCGGGCTGTACAGAAATTGCCGGCGAAGACCAATTTGAAGATTTCATTGACGCAAGCAAAGCGTTGAATAAGTATCAGGAATATCTTGATAAATATGGTTGGGACCCCAATTGCTATATTATCAATCCCGCTGACCATAAGTCTGCGCGTATCATCCGCAAGTATTTCCTGCCGATGAAATATCGTGCACAAGGCGATGCAACGGCTTACGCCACGGACAAGAGTCCTTTGAATCACCGCATTCTGCGTTATGCCGATGTCCTTTTAATGTATGCTGAGGCTTGCAATGAACTGGGTGATGACGCTTCTGCCCGCGATGCTCTCAATCAGGTGCGCAGACGTGCCAAGTTGGATGACGTTACGGCAAGTGGAAAGGCATTGCAAAGTGCCATTCGCCTGGAGCGCCGTTTGGAATTGGCTTTCGAGCAGAACCGTCTGTATGATATCCGCCGCTGGACTGATACAAATGGTAAAAAGATGATTAGCAATATCCTGGGACCGAACGGTTCCTTTGTGAAGTGGAACACTGAAGAGGCTACCCGTGACACTCTTGAGTGGGAAAATCAAGGTGAAGCAAGTGACAAAGGCATCACTTTCAATGAAAACCGCGACATGGTGTTCCCCATTCCTTTGTACGAAATCACGATGTCCAACGGTTCCATTACCCAGAATCCGGGTTGGAATTAAACACATTCTGATGAAAGCAGATTGTTGCAGGAACTGATTATTCAATAGGTCTTTATATTCTGTCGCGGATAGTTTGCAATGGATTATCCGCGGCAGTTTTTTAATCCAAAATAATATCATGAATTTGAGACACATTTTTATTCTTCCGGCACTGCTTACCGCAATGGCTTGCAGCGACGATTCTCCCGTTACGCCGGATACTCCAGACACTCCTGAGGGTCCGGACATTACAAACAGCGTAGAGAAACTGGTGAGCATCGATGCCGGACAGACTTTCCAGACAATAGCCGGCTTTGGCGCTTCGGACTGTTGGTCGCCTGCCTTTGTGGGCAAGTCATGGACTTCGCACCGTGCGGGGATTACGGAACTGCTTTTTTCTTCAGAGATTGTGGGCGGCAAGCCGAAAGGAATCGGCCTTTCCCAATGGCGGGTGAATCTTGGTGGCGGCAGTGCCGCGCAAGGTGAAGCCAGCGGCATCGAGGATAAATCCCGTCGTGCGGAATCCTATCTTACGGATGACTTGACGTACGACTGGACCCGTTGCGAGGGACAACGTTACTTCATGGACCGTGCCAAGGAGCTGGGATGTAACAATTTCGTTCTTTTCAGCAATACACCTCCTGTGCAGTACACCTATAATGGAAAAGGATTTTCCGCCAGAGGGGGACTTTCCAATCTGAAACCGGAGCATTATGGTGACTTTGCAGGATATATGGCCGATGTAGCGGCCCGTTATACCGGTGAAGGCTATCACATAAGCCATATCTCGCCCGTCAACGAGCCGCAGTACAACTGGGACAGCGGTCAGGAGGGCAGTGGCTGGACCAATGACGAAGTGGCTGCACTGGCACGCGAGTTGGATATGTCGTTGGATGACCGGGGGCTTTCCACAGACATTCTCTTGGGCGAATCCGGTGATTGGGAGTATCTGTATAAAGTGAAAGGCGATGCCAACCGTAGTAATGTATTCTCAGCTTTCTTTACACCCGGCTCTTCCGCCTACGTGGGTGACTTGGCACACGTGAAGAATCTCATTTGCGGACACAGCTATTGGACTGACGGCACATGGGACGGTATGCGCAACGTGCGCAAGCAAGTGGCCCAGGCTGCCGGTCAGTATAATCTGGATGTTTGGCAGAGTGAATGGAGTATGCTGGGCGATAATTACAGCAGTTCCGAATTCGTGGGCTACGAGCAGGCTTCTGAGATGGATATCGCTTTCTACATGTCGAAGGTCATCCACAATGACCTCACTGTGGCTGGGGTGTCTTCCTGGAGTTACTGGACATCGATGGATGTTTCCCGTTGGGGGCATAAGAACCGTTTTCTCTTGATTTCGCTGGTACCTGCCGGTGGCGAGTATGGTGATATAGAGCAGGAGGGAAGCTATCAGGCTACTGCCACTCTTTGGGTACTGGGCAATTACAGCCGCTTTATCCGTCCGGGATACCGCCGTATTGCCCTCGACTTGAACGAATCGCGTACTTTTTTCGGTTCCGCCTGGCTTTCTCCCGAGGGGGATAAGGTAGTGGCCGTCTATACAAACATGTCTGATAAGGCGGTTCGCTTAGGTGAAACGCATGTGGGATGGAGCAATGAAGCGAAGTCAATAGCTACTTATACAACTACCGGTAGCAAGAATCTGGTGGAAGGAACGGTGGCGGCAGGCAAGCAGGTGATTCTGGAAGCCAAGAGTGTGACAACCGTGGTGTATAGCCTGAAGTAAAGAATTAGTTTAACTTCAAAGAAAATCTATATGAAAATGTATTTTAAGAATAACAGGACTGCTCTTGTCTTCTTGCTGGCAATGCTGGCCGTTGCTCCGATAAAGGCGCAGGTGGCATTTGGCGATGCCGCAAAGTTCAATGACGGATGGCTGTTCCGGCTGACGGACGACTCGGCTATTGTCCGGACTGACTATGACGACAGCGCATGGCGGAAGCTTTCTTTGCCACACGATTGGTCCATAGAGGGGCAATTGTCGCCCACACTGGCCAGTTGCACCGGGTACCTGCCGGGTGGGATAGGCTGGTATCGCAAACACTTCAGGGTTGAAGACAACGCAACGCGTCATTATATCTATTTCGAAGGGGTATATAACCGGAGCGAGGTTTACCTGAACGGGCATCTGCTTGGCAAGCGGCCCAACGGCTATGTATCGTTTCTTTACGACATGACCCCTTATCTGAAGGAAGGCGACAATGTGCTGGCTGTCCGTGTAGACCATAGCCGTTATGCCGATTCGCGCTGGTATACGGGTTCGGGCATCTATCGCGATGTATGGCTGGTGGCTGCTTCCGATACACATATTGCGCAATGGGGTGTGGGCTGGCATGCCGCTTCGCTGACAGACAAGCAAGCCGTCGTTGCGGTCGATGTAGAGGTGGAGAAGCACAAGGCAACTTCCGACAAACTGGAACTGAGGGCTGCACTGTACGATGCTGCCGGAAAGCAGGTGGCACAACGCCGTGTGCGTGTTGCCGATGGAAAAGAAGGTATTACCAAGCAAAGTCTTGACTTGAAAGTGTCCAAACCCCATCGTTGGAATTTGGATAATCCGTATCTGTATACATTGAAAACCGAATTGCTTGCCAATGGCAAACGCATTGACGGCAGTGAGACCAAAGTGGGACTGCGTACGCTGGAATTTGATGCCAACAAAGGTTTTGCCCTCAACGGCAACTGGATGAAGGTAAAAGGTGTATGCCTGCATCATGATGCAGGAGTGCTGGGTGCAGTAGTGCCGCCGGAGGTATGGGAACGCCGCCTGAATAACTTGAAAGGGATTGGCGTAAATGCCATCCGCATGAGCCATAACCCACAAGCTCCCGTTCTTTATGAATTGTGTGACCGCCTGGGATTTCTTGTAATGGATGAAGTCTCTGACGAATGGGAGTTTCCGAAACGCAAATGGGTACAAGGCTGGAATGTGGGTACTCCGAGTTATGACGGTACTTTCGACTTCTTCGAGGCGTGGATAGAACGGGACGTAACCGATATGGTACGTCGTGACCGCAATCATACCTGTATTTTCTTGTGGAGTATCGGCAATGAAGTGGATTATCCGAACGACCCTTATTCGCATCCCGTTCTTGATGGAGCTAAAATCAATCAGCCTATGTTCGGGGGCTATAAGCCGGATGCTCCCGATGCCATGCGCATCGGAACCATAGCAAAGCGTCTGGCTGCCTGTGTACGTGCCGTGGACACTTCCCGTCCCGTGACCGGAGCTTTGGCGGGTGTCGTGATGTCGAACGAGACGGAGTATCCCGATGCTGTGGATGTGGTGGGGTATAACTATACGGAAAACCGCTACGACCAAGACCATGCCACTTATCCGGACCGCATTATCTATGGAAGCGAGACGGGTTCGGGGCTTGATGCCTGGTATGCCGTCCGCGACAAGGATTTCATCTTCGGGCAGTTCATCTGGACCGGTACGGATTATCTGGGTGAATCGGGCAGATGGCCGTCCCGCGGTTTGTACACGGGTTTGCTCGATTTCGGAAGTTTCCCCAAGCCACGCGGACATTTCCGGGCTTCGTTGTGGTGCGAGAATCCGGTCACGTATGCAGGAACATATCCGGTATATGTCCATCCCAAGCATCCCGAGCATGTATTCCTTTCGCCTGATGCATGGGACATCTGGAACTATGACGAGGGGCAGAACATACGTGTGGTGTGTTATACCAATGCTCCGCAGGCGCGTTTGCTGCTCAACGGCAGGGTGGTAGGCGAGATAAAACCTTATGATGAAAAGACCGGCATCATCTACTGGGATATTCCTTTCCGGGCTGGTGAGCTTCGTGCTGAGGGCTGCGATAAGGAAGGAAATGCCTTGTCGAGCTATTCCATCCGGACATCCGGACGTCCTTATGCCATCCGTGCCACGGCGGATCGCACTATTTTGTCCGGCGACCGCGCCACTGCGCACATAACCGTAGAGGTGGTTGACGAAGAAGGTACTGTTGTGAAACTTGGCGACAATGAAATTACGTGTACAGTTGAAGGAGCGGCGCGTCTGCTTGGGCTCGAAGGCTCTGACAACAGTGACATGAGTGATTATACCGATAACCGTCACCGCGTATACCACGGGCGTTTGCTGGCCTATATACAGACTACCGGAGGAGAGGGACCGGTTAAAGTAAAGTTTGCTTCCCCCCTTCTGAAAGGAACTGAAGTAAAGTTTGAAGTAGGGCAGTAGTACACTACTATGGACTTATGTTTGTGCCATCGTATTGGCACAGTCGTGCCAGTACGATGGCAAGGCTGTGCCAGTATGGTGGCACAACTTTGCCAATGCGATGGCACGGGTTGTGCATTTCTTACAGAATGTATTGCACTTCCTTGAACAGATATTCCCGTTCACTTCCTCCTTCATCCTCCAGCACGAACCGTCCGTCTTGCTCTACACGCAGCAACCGGGCAAGGAACTTGCCGTTGGCATCTTCATAAGGGTGCAATCCTCGGCGACGGAAAAGGGAGCGGGCATACCGTGTGGATATCTCGTCGGAGTAGACGGCGAAGTCCTCCATTTGGAGGCTGTTGTAGTAGATTTGTACACGTCTTAGGATATGGGCAAGGATTTCATAACGGTCGTGCTCCTTTCCGGTGATTTGTTTCAGTGAGACGGGGTTGGGAGCATCACTGTTGAAGACTTCCTGGTTGATGTTGATGCCGATTCCGGCAATGCTGCGCCTGATATGATGTCCGGAAAGGTCGTTCTCTATCAGTATGCCGCAGATTTTCTTGTCTTTCCAATAATGTCGTTCGGCCATTTGATGGTGATTTCATCAGACCATCTGCTCAGCTCTTCCTTAATGGCGAGGGAAACGAATTTGTGAAAGGATGAACTGCCGGCGGGCTTCCAGAAAAGAAGGGTAGAGTACAAAGCTGAAAAGCAGGTTCTTGCCTTCTTCAGCTTCCCAGGTGTTGCCGCGCTGGCCTTTACCGGCAGTTTGGAACTCGGCAGTCACGGTTGTTAGTTCGGCAACGGATTCTTGCAACTGGTTGCAAAGCTGGCTGAGGTATTGGTTGGTCGATGCCGTCTCGTCCAATGCCACCAGCGGGAACGGGAATGTGTCAGGGCAGGGCTTCATATTCGGTACGCATTTTTTTGGTGAACTTCTTCAATACTTCTTCCACGGAGTGGTCTATCAGTTGCTTCAACAGTTTGTCGTCGACGTCACCGTCAAGGAACACCTGGTTCCAGTACTTTTTGTTGAAGTGATAGGCACCTTCGATGGCAACATAGTGCTCCCGCAGTTCGAGTGCATATTCGGGGTCGCATTTCAGACAAATCTTGTTGGCGCTTTCCAGGTCGATAAGTGCAAACATTTTATTCATGACTTTCATCACGAGCGAGTATTCGTCAAACGGAAAGCATTCCGTGACGGCTTTTTTGCTGAGGCAATATTCGCGGGCGGTTTCGATGTCCATGATGGTATTTACGGTTTTACGGTTTACAATTTACGATTGAAATAACTCTTGCTTGTCAATTTTCAACTCTCAGAACATCGGCGGATAGAAGGCTTCTTTGAGATGCTCTATCCTGAATGCACCCGGTTCGCCTACAGCCGTTATGATGTCGAAGCGGACGGGTGCATCCAAGCAGAAGTGCTTGATATAGGCATCGGCCGCTACGACAATACGTCGTATTTTCTGCCAGTTCACGGCATCCTGCGGCTCAATGTAATCCGTATTGCTACGGGTTTTCACTTCCACAATAATCAGTTCCTTATCTTTGTCGGCTACAATATCCAGCTCAAGGTGATTCTTCCGCCAGTTACGGTCACGTATGGTGTAACCGTTCTGTTCCAAGTATTTGGCAGCGGCGTCTTCACCGGCTTTTCCAAGAATATTGTGTATTGCCATTATTTCGGCAATTTAATCATGCCTTCATGTCCTCGTCGGTAGATGGCAGGGACCTTCAAGGCTTTGCCTCTCATCAGGGTTTCTGCACTGCGTGTTGTGGGTACCGGAGCCTGACCGGTGATTTCCTGGATGGCACGGGCATATAGGAACTCTTTATCCGAACCATAGTCTCTGTATATGTAATATCCGTCTCCTCTGCCGTAAGGGTCGTTTTCATCTATTTCGATGTCAGGTGTGAACCCATTTTCATAATCTCCAACACCTTTGGCATTATAGATCTGGAAGGTAATGGGAACTACTTTCGTAGACATTATTTCTTATGGTATATTCTACTGGTTCCATACCTACATTCTTACCGGTAGTTCTTTTACCTATAAGTGTTACTTCTACATCTATTCCCTTTAGAGAATTGATGACAAGTTCACTGGCTGATGCTGTTCCGCTACCTACGATACAATAGACGTGCTGAAGGTTTAAGGCACCTGCTGATAGAGATGTAGCCAGATTCTCATAGTTGGAATATGCAAACAATTCTTCCTCACGTTTATTGTTGCGTTTTTCCATTCTTTCTTTATTATATCTCAGGCTTGTAAACACCTTGCCTTCAGATTTTGCGCCGGCTATACAAGTTGCTATTAGGTTGGCTGATATAACGTGGCCACCTCCATTGTAACGTAAATCCAAAATTAGGTCAGTGATATTCTGGCTTTTGAATTCTTTGAATACATCGAATAATTCTTGGTCATATCCAGCCTCAAATCCAGAATAAACAAGATAGCCGATCCTGTGCCCTGGAGTTTCTTCTTCTGTTGTCACTTTGCTGAAAAGAACAGGATTGCAGTACATGGCTTCGGAAGATATGTCTTTTTCCTGGGTACCTCCCTCCATATCCTCCTCTGTAATTTTCAGACTGAAAGCCGAAGCAGGTATCAGTAAATCTAGGTAATGTTGCCAATAATTATTCATGGTTAACTTCTCTCCGTTTATTTGCATGATTGAGGAACCTCGTTTAATACCTGCTCGTGCTGCCGGTGAATTGGGATAAACACCTTGTACAAAGAAGTAGATAGTGTAATTATCTTCACTTCCAATTGCGCGGACGTCTGCTCCGGTAATACCGAAACTATAGGTTTGTTCTTTTTTACCCATTGAGTGGAACGGGTTGAACCGATGGGATTTTTTTTCTGTATGTATGAAAAGAGAGTATATTTCCCATCAGCAGTAGCCTTTTTATCCAAAGTATTGGTAGTCATACTTCCCAATGCATCATAGAAGAAGTCTTCATAGCCTTTGTTATGGTCAAGATTCAACGTTTTGTATTCATCGTTCCAGAGATACATTTCCCTCAGATATTCATCAACTTTTGCGTTAATCTCCATATCTTCAGTGGTTTGGGGAACACTGGTCCCCTTTTGTGTAACTTCAAAACTTGCAGGAGAATAGCCGTCTATATTAATGGAAATTCTGGCTGTCCGGTCGGTGGTGGAACTTGTACTTACAGATAATTTCAAGGTGCTTTGTCCTTTTGTACCCGAGGTCGTATTCAGTTTGCACCAATCCGCTCCTGAGGTGACGGAAGCTACCCATTTGGCTGCAGCATTGAAGCTTACAGACAACTCATTATCCTGGCTGATCTCCAGGGATTTTCCCTCTGTCCAACTCTGATTGGTTATGCCGGTATTAAGTTTATTATCGTCATCGTCACTACATGAGATAAAACTTATACTGAACAATGTGAGTAGAAAGAAACTAAGATAATTTACATGTTTCATACCTTTTAAATTTAGAACTCTCCAAAAATACGTTTTTAATTACTAAATTAAAATGTTTTTAAGAAATACTTTAAGTTTACCGGTCAAAAAAATATTTCAGTGCTATTTAAGTGTTTCCGATATAAAAATTACGTAGGTTCGTTTTGTTTTTACAGAAGTAAAAGTAATTTTGCAGGAAATATGAGAAAGAGAGATAAAACGTGTGCGAAAGCAACGCCCGAAGAACCGAAACGCGAGCAGCGCATGGTATGCCTGATGAGCGAGGAAGAGCAGCGGATTGTGGACCGTTATCTGGAGAAATACAAGATAACGAACAAGTCGCGTTGGCTGCGGGAGACTATTCTCATGTTTATCCATAAGAATATGGAAGAGGATTATCCTACTTTGTTTCGGGTGAGCAACGAGCTAGGGAGGTAAATTAAAATTAAAGGGGGTGGCGTTGGACGATAGCTATTATATGAAGCAGGCGCTTTTGGAAGCCTATAAGGCCGGTGAACGGGGAGAAGTTCCCGTAGGTGCAGTTGTGGTGTGCAAGGACCGTATCATAGCTCGTGCCCATAATCTGACGGAGACTTTGACGGATGTCACCGCCCATGCCGAGATGCAAGCCATTACCGCTGCCGCTGCAACTCTTGGCGGCAAATATCTGAATGAATGTACTCTCTATGTCACAGTGGAACCCTGCGTGATGTGTGCCGGTGCCATTGCCTGGGCACAGATGGGGCGTCTGGTGTTTGGCGCCGAAGATGAGAAAAGAGGGTATCAGCGCTATGCCTCGCAGGCATTGCATCCCAAAACACAAGTAGTAAAAGGAATTCTGGCAGATGAATGTGCCGCCCTGATGAAAGAGTTCTTTGCCGCCAAGCGCAAATAATCTCTAATCCTTTATCCCTAATCCCTACTCCTTGATTTCTTCAAAATCCACATACTCTCCCTCGTCTTTGGAGAACAGTTTCTTGTGGCGGGGACGTATTTCACCTTCTTCAGTTTGTGCCTCCTCAGACGATTGTCTATTATCATTGTAGGAATACCCTCCCGGCTGGTAATTACCATTTCCTTTTTGGTAGGGACCGGAGTTGGAGGAAGTAC
>ENA-OQCU01000683-OQCU01000683.1-human-gut-metagenome-genome-assembly--contig:-NODE-683-length-14398-cov-2.134819_pt1 | contig 14398 bp, 20 predicted proteins | sample MGYA00242504_ERZ504590 | MGnify/ENA primary metagenome ERZ504590 (study PRJEB26092, sample SAMD00036318) | human gut metagenome | host: Homo sapiens | study: EMG produced TPA metagenomics assembly of... | reverse complement strand
AACCTGAAGAAACTGATAGAAACATTAGCTGTGGCGGAGCGTTTGAAAGAGCCACCAGGCACTGTTATACATCCAGAGGCCGCAGGGAAAGTGTGGCGGAGCATTCTTGGAGAATTACGTTGATGGCATATCATTTGATCAAGTGATGAGTTTCCGGAAGCAGATCTGGAAAAATTAATGAAATGTGCTTGATCCATGACCTTGGAGAGGCATTTACCGGGGACATACCAACCTTTGAAAGTCAGAAAAAGATGAGGAAAAGAAGCGTCACTTCTGGATGAATGGGTGAAGCAGCTGCCGGAACCTTTTGCCAGTGAAATGCTGGCTCTTTACAGAGAAATGGAGGAGCGTCAGACGCTGGAGGCAAGAATCTATAAGGCATTGGATAACCTGGAGGCTTTGATCCAGCATAATGAGTCAGATATCAGTACATGGATTCCTCTGGAATATGATCTGCAGATGACCTATGGAAATGATAAAGTGCAGTTTTCGGAGTATCTGACACGTCTTCGTGATGAAGTGCGGAACGACAGTAAGAAAAAGATTGCGGAGAGTATAAAAAAATCTGATTAAAAAAGATCCCCGGGGCATATGCCCTGGGGATCAGCTGTTTCATATAAAATTTAAAATTTTATTCTCCGAAATATCTCTTAAGCAGTCCAGCGAATGCTTTTCCGTGTCTGGCTTCATCTTTAGCCATTTCATGCACGGTGTCATGGATAGCGTCAAGGTCAGCAGCTTTAGCACGTTTAGCAAGATCGAATTTACCAGCTGTAGCGCCGTTCTCAGCTTCTACACGCATTTCGAGGTTTTTCTTTGTGCTGTCAGTAACAACTTCGCCAAGGAGTTCAGCGAATTTTGCAGCATGTTCTGCTTCTTCGTAAGCAGCTTTTTCCCAGTAAAGACCGATTTCCGGATAGCCTTCTCTGTGAGCAACTCTAGCCATTGCGAGGTACATACCAACTTCAGAGCATTCACCCTGGAAGTTTGCTCTCAGATCAGCGAGGATATCTTCGCTAACGCCCTGAGCAACACCAACAACATGCTCAGCAGCCCATGTCATATTTTCATCCTGTTTTGTAAATTTGGAAGCAGGTGCTTTACATACTGGACATACCTCCGGAGCAGCATCACCTTCATGAACGTATCCACATACACTACATACCCATTTAGCCATAATCTTAATCTCCTTTTCTTATTTAAGTTAGTTTTGTTTAATAATAGTAATAATTCTCAATAACTGTAGCTTCAATCTATCATATAGAAACTACAAAGTCAAGCAAATATCCATAAAATACATTAATTGTTCATGCATTTCGGACATATTCCGAAAAAGCGTATATCGCATTCTGTGATTTTACCTGAAAGATTTTTGACCGCTTTTTCAGTCAACTTCATTCAGATCTTCTGTTTCCAGGTCCAGAACCTCTCCACATTTTTTACACATGAAGTGGCAGTGTGGAGTAACGCACCCGTCAAAATGATCTGCACCGCCAAAGTTGGATAGCTTCTGAATCTCGCCGAGTTCGGATAACAGAGAGAGGTTGCGATATACGGTTCCCAGACTGATGTTGGGATAAATCTTTCTTACATTTTCATAAACAACATCTGCGGTAGGGTGATCTTTACGTGTCATGAGAAATTCCTTGATCGATTCTCTCTGACGACTATATTTCAACGTGGCCATATATCGTTTCCTTTCTGTAAATCAATATTTTACATAAGCCATGTACCATTCGGAATTCGCTATGCTACTTCCTCATGGACGGCTGGCGCCGTATAAAAATGTATCTGTAAAGACTCTTGCGAGTAAACTCACAGAGTCATACAGTTACATTTTGCATGGCTTGTAGCTTAACCAAGTATCTCTTCAGTAATCCGGCAAATGCTTTTCCATGTCTTGCTTCATCCTTAGCCATTTCGTGAACTGTATCGTGAATAGCGTCAAGATCAGCAGCTTTGGCACGTTTAGCCAGGTCGAATTTACCAGCAGTAGCACCGTTCTCAGCTTCTACACGCATCTCAAGGTTTTTCTTTGTGCTGTCAGTAACGACTTCACCGAGAAGTTCTGCGAATTTAGCAGCGTGCTCAGCTTCTTCGTAAGCTGCTTTCTCCCAGTAAAGACCGATTTCCGGATAGCCTTCTCTGTGGGCAACTCTTGCCATTGCGAGATACATACCAACCTCAGAGCACTCACCCTGGAAGTTCGCTCTCAGGTCTTCGAGAATATCTTCGCTCACGCCCTGAGCAACACCAACAACATGTTCAGCAGCCCATGTCATCTCGCCTTTCTGCTCTGTGAATTTGGAAGCAGGAGCTTTACACTGCGGACATACCTCCGGAGCAGCATCGCCTTCATAAACATATTCCACATACATTACATACCCATTTTGCCATAATCTTGATCTCCTTTTCTGATTAAGTTTGTTTTATTTAATAATAGTAATTGTTATTGTTTCTTGTTGTGACTATACTGTATCATAATGGTATAGATTTGTCAACAAGGAAAATATATTTTTTCAGACGGATTTTCTGATACAATAGAAAAGCGAAAAAAATAAGAAAGTCTTAATATTTTACCCCATAGATATTAATTCTTAAGCAGTATAGTAAAAACATGAAAACACAGGAGGCAGGGGAAATGGCAGAGATACTGGTATGTGATGACGACAAGGACATCGTGGAGGCAATAGAAATCTATCTGGCACAGGAGGGGCATCACATTCTCAAAGCATACGATGGTGAACAGGCGATCCGGGTTTTGCAGAATAATCCGGTGGATCTTCTGATCATCGACGTGATGATGCCGAAGCTGGACGGAATCCGGGCAACATTGAAGATCCGCGAAAAAAACGCTCTTCCTATCATAATTTTATCTGCAAAATCAGAGGATACAGACAAGATCCTCGGACTGAATGTCGGCGCAGATGATTATGTGACGAAACCTTTTAACCCATTGGAACTGATGGCGAGGGTAAAAATCCCAGCTTCGCAGATATACGCAGCTGGGTGCAATGGCAGAAAAGAGAGGAAATGTTTACGAGACGGGCGGACTGATGATCGATGATGACCGTAAGGAAGTTACTGTCGATGGAGAAGCAGTCAAACTGACACCGATCGAGTACAGGATCCTTCTTTTTCTGGTCAAAAATCAGGGAAGAGTTTTTCCATCAATCGACTATGAGAGTATCTGGGAAGAGGAAGCGATCGCGGCAGATAATACGGTAGCGGTTCACATCCGACATATCAGAGAAAAATTGAGATCAATCCAAAGGAGCCGCGCTACCTCAAAGTTGTGTGGGGACTTGGGTATAAAGTGGAAAAGATCTGATTTTCTGAATGGACCTGTGGAAAACTCCTGTGTTTATAGCAGAGTCATTTAGCAGAAAGGAAATGGGGTATAAATGAAGACAAGATGGTACAGAAAAAGCGGTGTAAAAGGGCTTCTGGTGCTGCTGACAATAGTTTTTGTGACGGTAGCCTGCACGGGAGCCGGGGCATCCGTGCTTATCATGAGCAAAGGCGTTCAGCCATTGGACAGCAAAAATTATGTGGATTCCCAGAGCTTCCAGGATAATATGTACAGCCTTTCACATACGATCATTAATGCGATCAATGAGAGAGAAATCCTGGATCAGGCAGACGACGGAGAACTGGTTGACCTTGCGGAGCTGAATAAGGGAAAGACGCTGACGCACAAAAACACATCCGGACTTGCCTACAAGGCAGGGAATCTGTATGACTGGGCGAAGAAATCATCCTGGGATCGAAGTGCAAATGTTCTGATCTGCCGTCAGCCGGATGGCAGCGACTACTATATGTACTACAATGATTTTGCAGATAAGATTACTACTGGTGAACTGAAATTTGTTTTTGGCAGTGATGAAGACGGATGGACAGAGAATGCAAAGGATATACTGGCCATACTCTCCGGCAAAGAGTATACGTACTATGGTGACGCCAATGATAACATAGGAATCCGTAATGATGGTGTGGAATATGTTACCGACGCGGACGGGAATGTTGTTTACACAGATGTGTATAATTATGAATCCAGTGGAAATAACGATGCCCCACTGAAAGAAGCGTACAAACCGGATGGAGCGGACAGTATCCTTGATGTTGTAAACAACAGTGAAGAATGGAAAGGAAATATCAGCAAGGCATATGAGTATTTATACACGGCTCTGGTTGAATACAGTGATGCTTCTTATGGTGAAAAAGTCCTGAAAACTTATGCAACAGGTGTAACAAATGTTAACTACATGTACGTAGACACAAAATCCGATAAAGTGTACACCAATATAAAAGGCATCACATCAGCAAATTATGCAAAAAAACTGGATGAACTGACTTCCAGTGGTGATCCGCTTATGCTGATCGCTCCGGATCTGCAGGACTGTGCCCTGGGATTTTCCAATATCGCAGACTGGACAGTATCTTACTGGCAGAGCATGATCGAGAATACAGGACTTGGTGAGGAAAATTATCTCTATTTCGTTTCTGTAGATAAAGATTTTCCGGTATTAGACAGGATCAAGCAGGAAAAACTTGTCTATGAGAAGTTTGAACCATGGCTGGTACCGATCATGGTAATTTCTGTAGTGTCACTGGTTCTGGCACTTGCAGGACTTGTGATCCTGACGATCGGGGCCGGACGAAACAATGAAGATGAGAAAGTGCATCTGAATTTCCTGGACAGATGGTATACCGAGATTGTGGCAGGGATGATATTTATGATCTGGCTGCTGGGCACTTCGGTGATCGTCCAGACAATGGATTTTGAAGACATACGAATGGTCTGGAAAGTGACGGGATTCAGCATCCTGGGAATCTGGTGTGGCGGATGGTTCCTGACCGGCTGGCTGAGTCTGGTTCGCAGGATCAAGGCAAGATCTCTCTGGAGAGACAGCCTGCTCCGACACGTTCTGATATTGGTAAGAAAGTGTTTTTCTAAATGTAATGATCTGGTTGTCTTTCTCGGTGGCAATATGATCAGCAGGGTCAAAATAATTTTGTTATTTGGCATCTTTGTATTTTTGCAGTTTATGTTTTATGTAATGACGGTTAATGGTGGTTCAGCATTTGCTTTTCTTCTGCTGATTGTAATGGACTGTGCAGTTCTTTATTATCTTGTAAAAAAAAGCCTGGGGAAGAGAGCAGATCATCGCTGGTCTGAAGAAGATCACTGACGGAGAACTCCAATACAAGATTCCAACAGAAAAACTTTCCGGTGAACAGGAACAGGTGGCAGATTATATCAACCATATTGGAGAGGGACTGGATGCAGCTGTAGAAAACAGCCTCAAGAACGAGCGCATGAAAACAGAGCTGATCACGAATGTCTCCCATGATATCAAGACACCGCTTACTTCGATCATCAATTATGTGGATCTTCTCAAGCGCGAGAATCCGGAAGACCCCAAGATGAGAGGTTATCTGGAAGTTTTGGAAAACAAGGCACAGCGGCTCAAAGTATTGACTGAAGATGTCGTAGAAGCCTCCAAAGCAAGCACCGGAAATATCACACTGGAAATGACGGACCTGAATTTCGTTGAACTGGTACATCAGGTGATTGGAGAATTTGAAGAGAAATTCGAAGAAAGAAATCTGACGATGGTAGTTCATTTCGATGAGGAAGAAGCAATCATCTGTGCAGATGGCCGCAGACTCTGGCGAGTCCTCGAGAATGTTTTTGGAAACGCATCAAAATATGCGATGGAAAACACAAGAGTTTACGTCGATGTAAAAGTTGACCGGCCAAACGTGCAGCTTTCCCTCAAAAAACATCTCCGCACAGCCTTTGAACATCTCCGCAGACGAACTCACCGAAACGTTTCATCCGCGGCGACGTCTCCCGAAAACACCGAAGGCAGCGGACTTGGCCTGTCAATCGCCAAAAGACCTCGTCCAGCTCCAGGGTGGAGAATTTAAGTTGTATCTTGATGGGGATCTGTTTAAGGTGACGATTGAATTTAAAATGAAATAATAACAAAAGACCTTGTTCTGAATGATATCAGAAGGAGGTCTTTTTTGCTGAATCCTAAACCTGTATCCGATCCGCAACTTCATTTCCAACTGCCAGGCGGCGGTTATTGCTTCCGATGATCAGCCAGTCGCGACATTTCTGGATGACCTGGATGGTGCTGCCTTCTTTGATATCCATCTTTCGCATAGTTTCAAGAATTTCCGGAACACCGAACATCCATTTAATGGTACAGGTATCGCCTGTGTTTGTCTGTGATAAAGCTTGCATAAAAATCCCTCCTTTTTGGGAAAAATAGAAATAGTTAGTGTCAGATAATTTAAGGACTGTTTCTTGAATTTATAATACAACTCAGAATATATGTTCGTCAATTGGAACATCAGGTAGTCAATTCTCATGTTAGATAGAGGATGCTGACAGGAGGTAGTGTGTGCTAAATATGTAGGATTATGCATATTTATGGCATCGAATTCACAGTTTACAAATATAGGCAAATATGCTACTATTTCTAAAGAAGCGGAAACATGAATTTCCGCAGAATATAAGCAAACTCAACGAACAAGAGAGTACATTTGTTGGCCACATTACAGAGAATTCCCCGATGGAAGAATTGCTATTCTATGAGTAGAAGAGTAGTGCAGAATGAAAAAGAATCATTCGATTCCTGTGGCTGAGAGGGAAGTGCAGGTGCAGATGGAAGATGGCTTGGGAGAGGTGCAGTCGAGATGAGCATCGATGTCAATGAGGCAATCATGTGATATGTTGGAAATGATAGTTCGGCAATTATTCAGACTGCAACAGGACCGCCTGTTATAGCGGAAGGGTATCATGACAGCGACAGATCATCATAGAAATGATTGGAATGTCAGACTGGAATCGCACCCGATGAGGTTTCTGACCGCGAGGCAGGAACGAACAGAAGTGGTAACACGGGCAGGACTCTGTCTTCTCTATATAGAATAGAGAGGGCGATTTTTTTATACCCAAGGACTGCGGAAGCAGCGTGCTGCGTAGCAATCCGTTGAGTATTATTAAATTTCATATTCAGGAGGAGATAAAATGGACAAGCAGAAGTATTATATTACAACCGCGATTGCCTATACATCCGGTAAACCGCATATCGGCAATACCTATGAGGTCGTATTGGCAGATGCGATCGCACGTTACAAGAGACAGGAAGGATACGATGTATTTTTCCAGACAGGAACTGACGAGCATGGTCAGAAGATCGAGCTCAAAGCAGAAGAAGCAGGAATCACACCAAAGGAATTCGTAGATAACGTATCCGGTGAGATCAAGAGAATCTGGGATCTGATGAATACATCTTATGACAAATTCATCCGTACCACAGACGCTGACCACGAGAAACAGGTTCAGAAGATCTTTAAGAAAATGTACGCAAAAGGAGATATCTATAAGGGACATTACGAAGGAATGTACTGTACACCTTGTGAATCTTTCTTTACAGAGTCACAGCTTGTAGACGGCAAATGTCCGGACTGCGGACGTCCATGTGTTCCGGCAAAAGAAGAAGCATACTTCTTCAAAATGAGCAATATGCAGACCGCCTGATCGATTACATTAATACACATCCGGATTTCATCCAGCCGGAATCACGTAAAAACGAGATGATGAACAACTTCCTTCTTCCGGGACTTCAGGATCTCTGCGTATCCAGAACTTCCTTCAAATGGGGTATTCCGGTAGATTTCGATCCGAAACACGTTGTTTATGTATGGCTGGATGCTCTGACAAACTATATCACAGGAATCGGATATGACTGCGACGGCGAAAGCTCCGAACAGTTCAACAAACTGTGGCCGGCAGACCTTCATCTGATCGGTAAAGATATCATCCGTTTCCATACTATTTACTGGCCGATTTTCCTGATGTCACTGGATCTGCCGCTTCCGAAACAGGTATTCGGACATCCATGGCTGCTTCAGGGCGATGGCAAGATGAGTAAATCCAAAGGAAATTGTTATTTATGCAGATGAACTTGTAGATTTCTTTGGTGTAGATGCTGTCCGTTATTTCGTACTTCATGAAATGCCGTTCGAAAATGATGGTGTCATCACATGGGAACTGATGGTAGAGAGACTGAATTCCGAGCTTGCAAATACTCTCGGAAACCTTGTAAACCGTACTATTTCCATGTCCAACAAATACTTTGGAGGTCTTGTAGAAAACAAAGGTGTCGTTGAACCGGTTGATGAAGACCTCAAAGCATTTGCACTGGCTGTTCCGGGCAAAGTTGCTGAGAAGATGGACAAACTGCGTGTTGCAGATGCAATGACAGAAGTATTTACGCTGTTTAAACGTCTGAACAAATATATCGACGAGACAATGCCATGGGCACTTGCAAAAGACGAAGCAAAGAAAGATCGTCTTGCAACTGTTCTTTATAATCTGGTTGAGGGAATCACAATGGGAGCAACTCTTCTGGAATCATTCATGCCAGAGACAACAGAACGCATCCTTGCTCAGTTAAATGCGCAGAAACGTACACTTGAAGACCTCAAGACTTTTGGCCTGTATCCGTCAGGAAACAAAGTAACCGAAAAACCGGAGATTCTGTTTGCACGTCTTGACCTTAAAGAAGTACTTGCAAAAGTAGAAGAACTTCATCCGAAGAAAGAGGAACCGGTTGAGGAGAAAAAAGAAGAAAACGTGATCGACATTGAAGCAAAACCGGAGATCACATTGATGATTTTGGTAAACTTCAGTTCCAGGTTGGCGAGATCATTGCCTGTGAGGAAGTCAAAAAATCCCGCAAACTTCTCTGTTCTCAAGGTGAAGATCGGAAGCCAGGTACGCCAGATCGTATCCGGAATCAAAGCTCATTACAGCGCGGAAGAAATGGTAGGAAAGAAAGTTATGGTCGTTACAAACCTGAAACCGGCCAAACTTGCAGGAATTCTCAGTGAGGGAATGATTCTCTGTGCAGAAGATGCAGATGGAAAGCTGTCTCTGATGGTACCGGAAAAAGAAATGCCGGCAGGCGCAGAAATCTGCTAAATATAAGATAGCATTTGAATAGTTAGTGTAAATAAAATTATAGTAACTGAAAGTCTGATCCCCTGTGTATCGTGAAAGCGAACACGGGGGATTTGTTTTTGTATTATACTTGCGAAGCAATATGGTTTATGGGTATACTGTAGATAATTAATATTGCAGATAACAGTCAGACGTAAGATCAGACATGCGACCAAAATAATCTGCGTAAGATTTCAGGGAGGAAAAAAGCCATGGAAAATGGACTTACACATTTTGATAAAGAAGGAAATGCAGTGATGGTGGATGTTTCCGGAAAGAATGTTACTTATCGGACTGCACTGGCAACCGGATATATTGCGGTAGGTCCGGAAATCATGGCATGCGTTACGAAGGGAAATGTCAAAAAGGCGATGTCCTTGGCGTGGCGAGGGTGGCTGGAATCATGGGCGTGAAAAAAACATCTGAACTGATTCCCATGTGTCATCCGCTTCCGATTCAGAAATGTGCGATCGATTATGAACTGGATCAGGAAAAGAACCGGATCCATGTTTTCTGTACAGTAAAGACAGAAGGTAAACAGGTGTGGAGATGGAGCACTGACTGGTGTGCAGGTGACGCTTCTGACAATTTATGATATGTGCAAAGCAATTGACAAGCATATGGTGATGTCAGAAATCCATCTGATAGAAAAAACAGGAGGCAAAAGCGGAGATTTTCGTTTTGAAGAAAAAATGATTGATCGTTGTGGAAGAAAGATAGATTATCTGAGAATTTCTGTGACAGACCGCTGTAATCTTCGCTGTATCTACTGCATGCCTGAAGATGGTATCCGATTAACTGAACGTGAAAAAATATTGCAGGAGCCGGAAATCCTTCGCATATGCAGAGTAATGTCAGAACTTGGAATCACGAAGATTAAAATCACCGGCGGAGAGCCGCTGGTACGTCCCGGATTCCAGGATGATTCGCCAGATTAAAGAAATACCAGGCATTCAGAAAGTGACACTTACAACCAATGGTATTTTACTGAAAGACCAGATGCAGGAACTTGCAGAATCCGGGCTGGATAGTCTGAACATCAGCCTTGAATACTCTGGACAGAGAATGTTTCTGCAAAATTACCCGAAGGGATCTTTTGGATGGAACACTCGATGGAATCAAAGAGGCAATGAAATATCCGGAAGTACAGTTAAAGATCAATTGTGTTCCACTGGGATTGGAAGAACAGGATCTTTGTGGGATAGCAGAGTTTGCACGTAAAAATCCGGTTCATGTACGTTTTATTGAAATGATGCCGATTGGATATGGAAGTTCTTTTGCAGGAATGCCACAGGAAAAGATTATGAATTTGGTGGAACAGAAATTTGGAAAAATGATTCCATATAATGGAAAACCTCTTGGAAATGGGCCATGTACGTATTATACTGTTGATGGATTTGAGGGAAAAATTGGGTTTATCAGCGCAATCAGCCATAAATTCTGCCGCCAGTGTAATCGTATACGGCTTACGTCACAGGGATATCTGAAAACCTGTCTGCAATATACGGCGGGACGTGATCTGCGTGCCGTTCTCAGAAACGGAGGAACAGATGAGGAGCTGAAGGACAGGATCAGAGCCGCACTGGCAGAAAAACCGGATGGCCATCATTTCAGAGAAAAAGCAAAAGAAGACGATACAGAGAGTTTGTGCATGTCACAGATAGGAGGATAATATGAAACGCGCAGCAATTATAACAGCAAGTGATTCCGGATACAGGGGAGAACGGGAAGATTTAAGCGGCCCGCGATCAGGGAGATTCTGGAAAGAGAAGGATATGAAGTGATTTCCATGGATATCCTTCCGGATGATCAGGTAATGCTTGCAGGTAAATTGCAGGAAATAGCAGATTCAGAAAAAGCAGAATTGATTTTGACGACAGGTGGAACTGGTTTTTCTGAGAGAGATGTAACGCCGGAAGCAACAGAGGAAGTCATTGAACGTAAGGTTCCGGGAATTCCGGAAGCGATTCGTGCTTATAGTATGACGATCACAAAGCGTGCAATGTTGAGCCGTGCAACTGCAGGAATTCGAGGAAAGACACTGATCATCAATCTGCCGGGAAGTCCAAAGGCAGTGCGGGAAAGTCTGGAATATATCATTGATGCACTGGGACATGGAATAGAGATCCTTACGGGCGAAGCCGGTAATTGTGCACGAAAATAATAATATAGAAAAATACAGATGACCAGTCCAGGACTGGTCAATTGTAATATAGGAGAATTTGATTATGGGTAAAGTGATCGCAGTCTGTATCAGTGAAAAAAAGGGGACGCAGAAACATCCGGTAGAGGAAGCAGAATTTGTAGAGGACTGGGGAATTAAAAATGATGCACATGCAGGCAAATGGCATCGACAGGTCAGCCTTCTGTCTTATGACAAAATAGAAGCTTTTCGTGCGAGAGGTGCCGAAGTAGAGGATGGAGCGTTTGGAGAAAATCTTGTAGTGCAGGGGTTTGATTTTTCATCACTTCCGGTTGGAACCAGATTTCGTTGTGGAGAAGTTGTTCTGGAAATGACGCAGATTGGTAAGGAATGCCATCATGGATGTGCAATCTTTCAGAAGATGGGGGATTGTATTATGCCGCGAGAGGGTGTTTTACAAGAGTTCTGCATGGAGGAAGCATCCGTGCGGGAATGGAGTTTGAACAGATTGACGGAGTAAACAGAGATGAGAGTTTATGATTGAGGAGCGGAAAGACGGATGGAAACACATATGATTTTTGAGACACATGCACATTATGATGATGAGGCTTTTGAACAGGACAGAGAGGCATTATTGAATTCTATGGAAGCACATGGAATTGGACATATTGTAAATGCATGTGCATCGATCGAGAGTCTGAAAGCGACAGAAGAACTGATGGAAAAATATCCCTTTGTCTATGGCGCCTTTGGAATTCACCCGGATGATGCAGAAAAGATGACAGAGGATACATTGAAGGAGATCCGTCGTCTGTGCCATCTGCCAAAGGCAGTTGCGATCGGAGAGATTGGATTGGATTATTACTGGCATAAAGAAGAACGGGAACATGAGATTCAGAAGAAGATGTTTCGCGCACAGATGGAGATTGCCAGAGGGGAAAAAATGCCGTTTATGATCCACAGCAGGGATGCAGCCAGGGATACGCTGGAGCTGGTGAAGGAATGCATGAAAGAGGGAATGCATGGAGGGATTATCCATTGTTTTTCTTATGGAAAGGAAATGGCAAGGGAATACCTGAATATGGGACTTTATCTTGGAATTGGCGGAGTTGTGACGTTTAAGAATGCGAAGAAGCTGAAGGAAGTAGTGGAGTATGCGCCGCTTGAGCAGCTTGTGTTGGAGACGGACAGTCCGTACTTAAGTCCGGAGCCGAATCGTGGTAAAAGAAACAGTTCGCTGAATCTTCCGTATGTGGCAGCGATGATCGCGGAGCTGAAAGGAATCAGCGGCGAAGAAGTGATCGCTGTGACAGAGGAGAATGCAAAGCGGCTTTTGTTCCGGAAGTGAGAAAGAACTAAAAAATATAATTAAAACTCCTGCTATGTATTCAGCAATAGACAATTCAGAAATTCAGAAGTACTAGCAAGAAAAAATATTATTAAAAGCGTATCAAAAAATGATGAACTCGCTACGCTCAGACAGCATCATTTTTTGATACAACATAATATTTTGTCTTTAAGTACTTCTACAAATTTCTTCAGGCGTCTATTTGCCCGAATACATAGCAGGAGTTTTATTTTACAACATTTGTAATTTTTTCTCAGCTTCCGGAACAGGTGGTGAGCCTGGACCGGAAGAAAGTAGGTGTTAGTATTCAGAGTCGTCTGAATAGTCGGAGTCATCACTGTAATCAGACTCGTCGGAGTAGTCGGATTCATCAGAGTTGTCCGATGAGTCGCTGTAATCGTAGTCGTCAGACGAGTCGGAACTATCATCAGAACTGTCTGAGGAGTCATCAGAGCTGTCGGAGTTATCGGCAGCGGTATCATCCTGGGCGTTGGCTGCACTTACAGACCAGGTATCGTCTACGTATTCTCCATTAGAGTTGACCATATCACCATCGGAATTGAAGGTAACATCGAGGAGATCGGTGTTGGAGGATGGTTTTACGGTCAGGGACATGATTTCTTTAAAACGGTTCTGAAGGTTGGCGAGTGTAAAGGAGTCATCTCCAAGGACTGTTCGTAGTTCATGCTGTGAAGCAAGTTCTTCGGTGTAATCGGACAGCATGTACGGACTGAATACGCCAGCGTCTTTGTTCGTAATGCATTACCATTGGCTTGATCTGCGGATCAATGATCTCGATAGAAGTCTGTCCGTCTTTGACTGTTTTCTGGATAGTGAAGCAGCCCATTCCTTCGAGAAGTGCATCAAAGGACTCCTGAGTAGATACGAAGTTTCCGAGTGAATAGAAGATCAGCATACTGTGGCCTTCTTTATCAGACATAGTTCCGTATGGCTGAAGGGTATGCGGATGACCGCCGATCACAACGTCAACACCCTGCTGCATAAGGAAGGTTGCCCATTCTTTTTCGTATTCAGTAGGCATTGGTTCCATTTCTTTGCCCCAGTGAGCGACAAAGATCAATACATCGCTGTTTTCTTTGGCTTTCTGGATCATGGAAGCTACTTTGTCTTTTTCAAAGATGTCGATCATGTATTCTTTGCCTTCGCCGGCACCGGAATTGTTGGTACCATATGTATAATCAAGGAAAGAAATCTTAATACCGTTTACCTCCAGCACTTTGACGGAATTTGCATCTTCTTCTGTCTCATGGATTCCGAGAACCGGTACATCCGGATGGCTGGTTTTCCAGTAATTCAGTGTCTGTGCCATATAGTCATATCCGTAGTCATCGATATGATTGGTTGCAGACTCGATTACATCGAATCCTGCATTGATCAGTGCATCACCAACTTCCGTCGGAGTTGCAAAGGATGGATAACCACTGACAGCATCATGGTCTGTTGTAAAGACGGTTTCCTGGTCTACCATGGCAATATCGGCAGCCTGGATCTCATCTTTGACATTTTCGTAAATTTTGTCATAGTTCCATGTACCAGAGTCGGATTTGCCGGATTCAATCAGTGAATCATGAAAGAGATTGTCACCGACTGCGACAACAGTTGCAGTGGAAATTTCCGGAGCTTTGGCAGCTGCCTCGGCTTTTTCCTTTTGCTTGGCTGCTTCTTTTGCAGCCTGGTCTGCAGGTTTCTGGATCAGTTGATAATCAAGCTGGTGAAAAACAAGAACCAGAAGGAGCATGACTACAATGGAACAGATCAGGCCAATGCGGGAATTGATCTGTTCTTTCAGGTTTAAGGGGATGTTTTGTTTTTTTCATAATAAATTCTTTGTGTATTTTGTGAGACCTAAAAAATGTCTGTTTAA
>ENA-OQCU01000681-OQCU01000681.1-human-gut-metagenome-genome-assembly--contig:-NODE-681-length-14406-cov-3.145458_pt1 | contig 14406 bp, 15 predicted proteins | sample MGYA00242504_ERZ504590 | MGnify/ENA primary metagenome ERZ504590 (study PRJEB26092, sample SAMD00036318) | human gut metagenome | host: Homo sapiens | study: EMG produced TPA metagenomics assembly of... | reverse complement strand
AGACGAGTTTGATTGCATTTGCAAATCAACGGTTTTTTCTTGTTCTATCCAACAACTAACTATTTCATTCACTACATCATAGGCCTGTTTATCATTCATAGAACACCATATATTCCATAAAAACTAGCATCATCAAAATTAAAAACCACTTTTTTCGGTAAATAATGTAATTTATCACAATAAAATTCCTGAACACAACGGTAGAAATGATTACCTATACTATCTAAATTTTTTGTACCAATTTTAATCTTTCTATTATTTAATATTCTGTCAAAATTTTTCTTAATTCCCTCCTCTAAAATTGTATATACATAATTAACTTTTTTCTCTATCCCTATGACTCCAAAAACATGAATAGAATTTTCATTTTGGGTCATTACTTCCGATATTTCCATTATTTTATTATATAATTCATCACCGATATAACTATATGTATCTATCTGTTCTATATGCAACAGTTCCATTTCTTTATAACCAGTAATATATACATACAAAAGACCTGCTGATGAAAAAGATGTCTTCACCTAACACCACATCCTTATATTGTTTTTATCAAACTTATACAACTTCTTTAATACTCCCACTTCTTCATCCGTTACAAGATAAACATAATGATTAGATCCTGACACAACTAAATCATATGGAACCGTCAATGATGTTATCTCTCCAAAATCATTATTTAATTTTCCTGTCACCTTTCGCATTTGCAAATGCAATCAACTCGTCTACTACAAGTGCAATTCGTTCTCTCATATTGGATACCTTGATCCATGATTTAAATTCTGTATGAATCGATTCACCTTGTTTAAGGATTTTTTCAAATTCTAATAGTGTCAAATAATCGCCTCTTTTCTGAAAATTATAGTGTTTCTAAAAGCATATGATGATGTGTGTATTTCGTTAAACTGATTTCTTATAGTTTCTTCATTAACTTTAAAACATGTATATTCGCATTCCTTCCTATCATATGATTAAAATCGAGAGATTGACTTAGAATATAATTTTCTTCAATAATACTAATTTGAAGTTTTTTTCTAACATATTTCACCTGTCTATAAATTTGATGTTTTGGATATTATACTATAATTAAATAGTTTTTTCAATTTATTATTAGAACGTGTGTTCTTTTTACTCTGTCCCTTCCCTCTACTCCGTCATGCACATCTCGATTCCGCTTCGCTTCATCTCGATGTGGGCTTTCGCCCTATGTTCCTAAAATCAAAACAGCCTGAAAAGAACATGAATGCTCTTTTCAGGCTGTTTCCGCTTTTACTCACGCATGACTCAATGCTTATTCAAATTCCAGACAGACAGTTACGGAGTATTAACGCATATAGACGATTTTAAAGGCTTTTTTAACCAGTTAAGAGCAACATAGCCACATAATCTAAATTTTTAAAAATGCAATAAAAATGCAATGAGTGACACGACTACTTGCTATACTTCCATCGGCTTCTTCTTGATACCAACACTATGAAAAGTCCGATTACAATTAAATATACTTTGAAAGGAAGATCACCATGAATTACAAATTAGAACTCAAACAAATCGTGGAATTTCCACGCTGTCGCATTTACCGTGACTTCATACAAACTTTAATCACTACCAAGAGCATCCGAACTACCGGGGGCTCTTTTCTTTTTTATTATCTGGTATTATGCTCCTATGCAAATTACCGCACATCCTACCGCCGGATGGAACACATTACCTATACCATTGGTCCAGGAGAGTGGATCTGCACAGTCACAGATCTTCAGGAATGGTTTCGCTGCCGTTTCCAACATCAAGCGTTGTCCATCCTTCGATTTTTTGAAGAGCAGAATTACATTACCTACTCTCTTCTCGGCAAAAACCGCCTGGTCAAATTCAAAATATCAGACTGGCCCAAAGACAATACCGTATTGGAATACAACTATCCCTGTAAAAAAGATACAGGGTTTTTCTTTTTCCCGATTGCCAAAGTTCACGAACTAATTGGCATTGGAAAATGCTCGGAAATGGATGTTATTCTGGATCTGTGGATTCATGCAGTTTACAACGATTCCTCTGTCCTGGGATCTGATTCCGGTCCCATTGTCTATTACCGGGATAATACCGGAAATCCCCTTACCAGCTTTAATGAACTGGGTGAAAGGTGGAGTCTGTCAAAGGCATCGGTATCACGACTCTTGAAGAAACTGGAGGAAAAAGAATACATTACACTTATCTCATTTACAGGAAAACACGGAAGCGTAATTTATCTCAACAATTACCTGTCCGTGATGTTTAATATCAGCGACGTTATGATTGACAAGGAGGAGATCGCTATGAAGATGCAATTACCAATCCATGTACCTGAAGAAATCACTATTGAGGATTCTGCTTCTGTTAGCGTTTCAGAAACTGTCACAGACTCACAAATCACCGTTACTAAAAAATGATTCCTGCGTTCCAGATTCACACATGAAATTTATCGTGCAAAAAGTCGCAGAACTATTGGATTCACAAGGGATTCCATGTTGCCACTGCTCCAAAACCCGCTATATATTATCTCCATTATCAGCCTGCAAAGATATATTTAATACATTTACTCTAAATATTATCTGTCCCTACGGAAATGCCGCTTATCGGTTTGAGTTGTCCGTAAGTCCAGGGGATGAGTCTGCCCAAAAGATGCCTGCCGTGGCAGAGCCTTCTGCACTGAAAGGGGGGAATAGACATGGCAAACCGCAATACACAGGGATTTCCTTCACCCGAAGAAGATCCACGTTTTCACGACACCTATCAGTTTTTACGCAGATACCGGGATGCAACCTACAGCCTGAAGGTAGTCGTACACCAGATGGAGCACCAGTTTAAGCTCCAATACGACAATGACATCGACAAATTTCTGGACTCCATCTATGCTGCCGGGGCTGATCTTACCGGAAGCGACATCGAACAACGGGCAAAAAGTATTGCCAGAAGCAACCAGATGCTGAAGCTTTTGGAATCATCCATCGATCTCCTCCGGAACAATCACAAGCATGGGGAACAGTATTACTGGATTCTCTACTACGCTTTTCTCTCTCCACAGGAAATGAAAAATACAGATGAGATATTGGATAAGCTGGCTCACCACATCACCAATATTTCCTACCGCACCTATTACCGGAAACGCAGGGCTGCGATTGAAGCACTCAGTACCATCCTTTGGGGATTTACTGCAAAAGAAACACTGGATACGCTCAACAAGTTCTTTCCGGAATAGCATCGCTCATAAAATGGCACAGAAATGACCTGCTTCTGCGATTGAAGCGTAAATTACCCATGCTACAATAGGTAATTGCTTATAGTTTTCCTTATTTCCAGCACCCATAGATGGTGCCTTTTTTGTACCTGTAAAATTCAATCGCTGACAGCAGGTTCTATGTACTTTGTACGTACACTATACTTACAATACCAAACGTATTCTGTACGTACAGCCATATGTATAAAGTTTCCTATTATATATAGAAGGGAGTCAATCATGAAAACAAGGAACGAAATCTATCAAGGAGAGGGAGCCAAGCTCTTACGGTTCATTACCACTTACCATACTCTGAGGTATGACCAGGTTTTACAACTTTTCTCCCGACATGAGCAGTCTATCAAGTCATTGATTACCAGCCTCATCAAACAAGGGCGCATCATTTACGATAAAGAGCATGACCTTCTTTGTGACATCCAGCAGTCTGCTGAGAATCCTGACTATGCTATAATTACATGCTTCTGGGTACTGCTGGATTTTAAGAAAGGTGTTGTATACCACACCAGTGGCGAATTTCCAATCAAGCTCAATTTCTTTTCGCAAGATGAACAATACGAAATCATCTATATCGGTGAAGAACAGGAGGCTCTGATCAATCATGTGATGGAAAGTATCCCATCACATGGTTCCAAACGCCTGATTGTCTTAGAATCCGAAAGCCAGGCTGCCAAAATCACCATTGATGATGTAGCCGCTTACTGCCTTGTAAATGAATCCGGTGCTGTCAGTTACTACATGAGAAAGTAGGTTATTATGACGCAAAATACACCAACCATTTACCAGCGGCTTGAAAAACTGGAAGGGGAGCTGCAAAAACTGACGAATACCGTTTACGCTCTGAAGGTCACTGATATCCAGAATTATGATAAAAATTTTGAGGAACTGAGCGTCAGTGCTGCTCTTCGGGCGGAGCGGATTGCCTGCCAGATGCGTAACCTTGTCTGTCCGGCTCTCTCCCCAAATCAAGCAGCTTATCTTCCCAAAGTGGCAGATGCACAGGGAATGCGGATTGCAGAACAGCAGGGGATTCTCACCATTACGCTTCCCGGACTGCTTCCGAAACGAAGAGTCCACACAAACACTGCATTTCTCCATGAACCGCTTAATTATATGCTTCGGGAGTATGTAAAACAAAATGCCCTGCCCCTCTATCGTGACTGCGTGATATGTTTCAGTCAAATATATGACAGGGAACTTCCTCAAAGACGTATCCGGGATTATGACAATCTGGAGTTTAAACAGATTCTGGATACACTTTGTACTTATGTTCTGACAGATGACAGCGGCTTTTTCTGTGATTCCTACTACACGACACAGCTTGGCTTAAAGGACTGTACACTGGTATCGGTTATGGAAAAAGCTGACTTTCCGAAATGGCTGCAGAACCAGAAAAATCATCACGAAAGCATGTCGGAAAATCTCCTGACTTCTCAGGCAGAAATCCGACATCGGTAAGAACCACCGCAGGGAACTTTGTTTTCTTGCTTTTTTTATCTCCAAACCACCGGAGATTTACCCAAGTATAGGCTTGCATGGGTAAGAACTGAATTGAGGTGATGCTTATTTGATAAGACCTGACACTACGAAATACCGCTTACTGGAAATGATAGGGATGTGCGGGGAATTTCCCGCAGACCAGCTAAACAGACTCATCCCAAGTGCCTCCTATGCGGAAAAACTCATTACGGATTTGAAGGCGGAACACCTCATCCGTACCCACTACCGGGATGCTCTCAGAGGCTACCGTCTTACAAAAGCTGCGAAAGAGATGCTGTTATCTGTCTCGCCGCTACGCTTCCAGTGCTATCTGACCGGCAATACCGAGACGAACCTCATCCGAAGTGAAGTATCCCGACGTATCCGCTTACATCAGAAAGCCGAAACGTATCTGACACTCCTTCATGCCGGGATTCCCTTTTATCCGGATGTAAAACCTGACATCTTCTGTAATCACCGCGAAGCTGGTTCCATCGGTATGCGAAGCCTTCCTCTTTTTTACGCTTCCAGAGAAATTAAGGAATTGGGCCCGGAGACCACGAAGATTAGGAACTCCCGCAGCATGGGCATCCTGATGGCACCGCAATGTGTCTATGTCCTTTATAACACGGGAAACGGAGTCCTGAAATGGGAATATCGAACGGAAGTCCGCTTAAACGCCTTCCTGCAGCATTACCTGCAAGGCTACCCTTACAACGGACATCCACAGATCCGGGCAATCATGACCGGAACCGACATGGAAATGGCTTTCCGGCTGTTTACCAGTACCGGAGGCTACAAAAAGAGCCTGTTTATGCTGGACACCTCCTTCGAGCATTTCCATTACCTTCCCAATACTCCGGAAGGGGAAGTGCTTTTAAAACTGCTGGTTCACCCTGAGATCATGGAAAAGCTGGACAACCTCCTGCTGTCCGATCTGGGCTGCCGCAGCGATTCAATTCCACTGGAACATGATGCCACGGATGCTTCCGGGAACCCCATCCTTCTTGCTTATGATTTTGACATGCAGCGAATCAACCGGTTCAATACCGGCTTAAATGTATACGGCAGATCCGGGAACCTGATCTGTTTCGATTTTCAGATTCCGGTCCTGAAAAAATACTTAACTGCCACAATCCATTTCTCCAGTATTGACCTTTGCAAATTCAAAAGGGGGTTTTTACATGAACCGTAAATTGTGGAAGCTCATTTATATGCTTCCGATCACCTTCTGCACCCTCTATGCAGGAGGCTATGTTGCTCAATTTATCCGCAACTATCAGACCTGGGAATCTGCCGGCAATTTTGCCGGAAACGGAACTGCCCCGCAGATCCCCTCCCCGCACCCGCTCGCCTGTCTGGATGCCCTGACTGCTTTCCCGTACAATCTGTATGGGATTTTTCTATGTCTGGCAGCTTTTGGACTCCTGACCTTCCTTCTCATGCGTATGGGATTTGACCGAAACGGGGAAATAACAGACCGGGGCCGGAACCTGAATTATTCCACAAAGGGAACCTATGGGACTTCCGGTTTTATGACTTTGGAGGAAATGCATCAGGTACTGGAGCTTACGAATGATGTCAAGAAACACAAGGGAACCATTCTTGGAAAACTGAACGGAAAAGCCGTTTGTCTCCCGAAGGATACCCGCATGAACCGGAATATTGCCGTTTACGGTGCCAGCGGTTCCATGAAAAGCCGGGCCTTTGCACGCAACATGATCTTCCAGTGTGTTGCCCGCGGGGAAAGCCTCATCATCACCGATCCAAAATCGGAATTGTACGAAAGTACAGCCACTTACCTTGAGAATGCCGGATATATCGTGAAATCCTTTAATCTTGTAAACCCGGAAAACTCGGATAGTTGGAATTGTCTGGGTGAAATTGGCGGACAGGAAACCATGGCACAGGTATTTGCTGATGTCATCATCCAGAATACCGGTTCTGCCAAAGGCGATCACTTCTGGGACAATGCCGAGATGAACTTATTAAAAGCTCTGATTCTCTATGTGGATCAGGGATTCCCACCGGAGGCAAAGAATATCGGACAGGTATACAAACTCCTGACCATGAGTTCGGAAAAAGAACTGAACAGCCTCTTTGACCTGCTTCCGGTCTCCCATCCGGGCAAAAGTCCCCTACTGCATCTATAAGCAGGCAAGTGACACGGTACGTTCCTGGCGTCATCATCGGACTCGGTTCCAGACTTCAAGGTATTCCAGAACAAGCTGATCCGCCAGATCACTTCCTATGATGAGATCAACCTGACGCTGCCGGGAAAAGAAAAATGTGCATACTTCTGCATCACTTCGGATCAAGACAGCACTTTTGATTTTCTTTCTTCCCTGTTATGACCTTCGTATTTATCAAACTGGTCCGTTATGCAGACACCTATGGGGAAGATGGAAAACTGCCGGTTCCGGTACATATCCTGGCTGAATGAGCTGGCGAATACGGGAGCAATCCTATCGCTCAACAAAAAGATTTCCGTGATCCGAAGTCGAAACCTCAGTATTTCCTGCATTTTCCAAAACCTGCCTCAGATGCAGAACCGGTATCCCTTAAACCAATGGCAGGAAATCATCGGGAACTGCGACACTCAGCTATTTTTAGGCTGTACGGATGAGGTAACTGCTACATTTATCTCTAACCGCTCCGGTGATGTGACCGTTGGTGTCAGCAGCGAAGCCAAACAATTAAATAGCTGGAGGGTATCCGATTATACACCGGAATACCGCCAGACCAGATCCATCGGGAAACGAAAGCTCTTAACTCCGGATGAGATCCTGCGGCTCCCGCTGGATACTGCACTGATTATCCTGCGTGGTCAGAAGGTACTGCAGGTAGAAAAATACGATTACACCCTGCACCCGGATGCCCAAAAACTCATTCCCCGGAAGGCTTCCGAACATATTCCGGAATGGAGAAAAGGAGCATGTAGTGAAGAATATACGTACACTCCAACTATTCCTGCTTCCCACCCGAAAAAAACCGCTTCTTATGGAAAGCAGAAAAAGAAAAAAGCTGAACCGCACTTTGACCAGCAAAGCGTTTATCAGGAACCTGGCTATCACGATTTCCCGGATGACTTCTCAGCAGATAACTATTCGGATCACACAGACATGGTTCCTTTAGATAAAGATTCTATCATGTCATAATTTGAAAGGAGACACTATGATGCCAAACGAAACAACCAACACACCTATTTTAACTCTGGATTCCGATGCGAAGCTGGAAACAGCCCAGTCCATTTCAGACCTTACCTGGCATGAGATCCAGAATGCCTACCGTACCCGCCGGATCTTAACCGGAATGCTTGGCGGTATCGAGAAAACAGAAAACGGCAGCCTCATTGCCGTGGTTTACTACAAGGATTTCCGTACTGTCATCCCAGTAACTGAGATGATGATCCATCTCATGCAGGATGAAGCACACGATTATGGGGAGCTTGCTCTGCGGCAGAACAAAATCCTCAACAATATGCTTGGATGTGAGATTGATTTTCTGATTAAGGGATTAGATCCGAAGACACGCAGCATTGTCGCCAGCCGGAAAGAAGCGATGCTGAAGAAACGCCAGATCTTCTATCTGGATAAAGATGCTTCCGGAATGCCGAAAGTTTATGAAGACCGTATCGTGCAGGCAAGAGTCATTGCTGTTGCGGAAAAGGTAGTCCGGGCAGAAATTTTCGGTGTGGAAACCTCCATTCTTGCCAGAGACCTGTCCTTCGACTGGATGGGTGATGCCAGAGAACGCTTCCAGGTAGGCGATCACATCCTGGTACGCATCCTGGATGTGCGGGCAGACTCACCGGAGCAGGTCATTGTCCACGCAGATGTCAAAAGTGTGGAAGGCAACACCAGCAAGGAAAACATGAAAAAATGTAAGATTCAGGGAAAATACGCCGGAACTGTGGAAGACATCCATAAAGGCACCGTCTTTGTCCGGCTCTCCATCGGTGTCAATGCCATTGCCCACTCCTGCTATGACAGCCGGACAGTCGGGAAAAAGGATCAGGTATCCTTTGTGGTGACGCATATTGATGAAGAGCGTAATGTTGCCCTCGGCATCATCACCCGCATCATCAAGCAGACCATATAAGGCTTCCACCTTATTTTTAAATAGCTTTTTTTCATATACAGCACCAATTAGTCCAGCAAATACTCACGATACAGCTACATAAGGTGACAGAATAAAGTATTTTTCAGACCATTACCTTATTGTACTGAAAACGGTAACGTGTTATACTGATTCGGTATTACTGAACCGGAAAGACGGATGCATTTCGATTTTGCCCTCTAGTATCCAAGGAGGGTGATGCCCATGAATACAATGGAAGTATTGACTTTACTATTGGTAATTTTTGCGGCTTTGACTTATATAGATCGACATAATAAGAAATAGCATCCACGACCCTAGGAAAGTTTTGGATGCTATGACTTATACATAGAATATAAAATTTAACTGAGGGCATCAGATTTTGCATCTGAATACCTTTCTTGAGTTCATTATACACTGGGGGATTTGAGAAATCAAGTCCCCCTTTTTATTATGACATTGATTAGTATCTGCATTAAACATCAGAAATTTATATTCTTACTCACTGAAACGAATTCTCTCTATCAATGAATCTTTCCTTACTGACTTTGCAATGAATATTGCCAATAACATCTGTATCACAAACAATGTTAAAATTATAATAATAGCTGCTGTTACCGGATAATGGTATGTGCTGATATCAAACATTCCTGTACGCTTTGCATATAAAAACAACGGATATCCTGCAAGACTTCCCACTCCGATACTGATAATAAGAGTGCCTACTGTATAGAATATACCTTCCAACTGGAGCATCTTCATCAACTGACGGTCCGACATTCCGATTGCCTGCATCATGCCAAGCTCCTTTTTTCGCACATGGACACTATTGATCATTGTGTTAATCAAGTTCATAATGCTGATTGCTGCCAGAATGATGATAAATGCATAACATGCACCTCTAGTCATCTGTATGGCATTTTCCCATGTATCGTACTCATTCTTCCAGGTACGCATCTGCAGTCTGCCTGATCCATCCACAATAGCCTGTAGAGATGCTTCCAGTGCCTCATCATAATCCTTATCTGCAATCACCTGAAAATAGCTGGAAGAATTATTTATGGTAAGTTTCTCTGCCCCTTCTTTTGCCATGATAAGACAGTTATAGTTTGTCAGACCTGTTCCATATTCACCAATTGCTGCCACTTCAATCTCTTTTTGAAAGGTATTATCTCCATCATGAATATTGAGTTTCAGCTTATCTCCCACTTTAATATCTGGATACCAGTGAAGTAGCGCGCGGTCCAGAATCACTTTATCCCCGGATTTCAATTCCTCGTATGTGACATTGCCTTCAGTGATTCCTTTTTCAGCTCTTCTGCGTATTCTTCCGGCACTCCATTGATAAATTCGGTTCCAATTTTTCTTCAAAAGGTCCTCCTGATACCTTCAACGCGGTAAACACATCTACCCGCTCAACACCGTCAAGCTCCTCTATCTGCTGCTTTAGTCCTTCATTTAATGGATTATTCTTTTGAACCTCCGCCCATTCATATTCAGGATGCTCTTTATTCCCGGATTCCACAATTGGAGAAATCTCATATTGCCCCACAATCGAACTCTTTGCACTTTCCATCGGATTTGCACAAGACAGCACCGTTGCTACCATCATGACAAATATTCCGGTAACGGCCATAGATACAATCGTGATAGTACTCTTCTTTTTATTCTCTGCAAGATTTCTCTTGGTCAGTCGTCCGATATTCAGAAATTGATATCCCTTCCTGCTGCTTTTCTGTCGCTTACTGCCTCCCTGGTAACGCATAGCTTCTATTTCTGATACCTTCGCCGCCATACGCATAGGCTTCATCAGTGACAGATACACTGTACACAGAGTCACTGCAATTGCCAACAGATAAATCCACCAATAATAAAGTTGGACTTCTCCTTTAGCTACAACCTTGTATGCCTCTGTTATAAGTACGTTTGAATCCTTTGCATGTTCTACAAACTGGAGAAGTACAACTTTTCACAGCAACTGTTCCGATCAAAAAGTCCTATCGGAATGGCAAACAACGCCACTCCCATTCCCTCTCTTAGTACGATTTGTCTAAGCTGCCGTTTCGTAGCCCCGATTGCCTTTAACTTTCCAAATTCCCGAACCCTCTGGTTCATAGATACATAATAAACACTATAAATTGTGATAATGCCCGCCAATACAACAATAAGCATGATTCCTACAATCACCGGAATTGTAGCCGGATCCACATAATTTGCTGCAAGATACTCTTTATTAATATTCATGTCATCCTCGGAAATCCCGAACTGTCTGGCAATATTCTGTATCGTCTCTGTATAATCTGCAGTCGTATTTCCTTTCTGTCATTCACTGAAGTAAAAACCGATATTTCACCTGTTCTACCGGTATCTCCGCTTTCAGAAAGGCCTCTGAAACCAATGATGTATATTGTTTTTGTTCTTTGCTGCTCTCATTATCTGCTAAAAAACCACAGATTCGAAAGTCTTTCTCCTTCGTATAATCCAGTCCGTCATCTTTCAGAATCTGATAAGGTACTGTGATAGTGTCACCGATTTTCCCATTCTGTCCTAATGCTTCCAGTATTCCTTTTGAAACCACAATATCATTTTCTTTCTGCGGAAGTTGCCCCTCTTTCAGCTTCACTTTATAAAGTTCCATCCCTGTTCTGTCCATATACATCATGGAAACCGTCGCATCTTCCAGATTCATGTACCCCGCATCGCTGCGGAGTCCGTAAGTTTTCACATCATGATGTGCCGCCAGTTTCATAACTGTACTCTCGTCCACGTTCCGATAAAGGGCATGCCATGTTGGATAAATCTTATTGATTACCGCAAAGTTCACTTCCACCATATCTTTTCCGATTGATGGGATTACGAACAGCAGTAATGTTGTCAGGATAATGGCAATTCCAATCAGTATGTTTTTGCTCTTATAATGCCGCATATTGCAATATGCAACTCTGGTCGTCATCTTCATTATCTTCTCACCGCCTTGCCATCTTCAATGATAATCATTTCATCCGCCATCTGGGCAATCGTTTCATCATGGGTAATCATGATAAGCGTCTGCCCGAAATCCGACACGCAGCTTTTCAATAGGCTCATAACCTCTAGCTCAGTCTGGGAATCAAGGTTTCCAGTCGGCTCATCCGCCAAAATTATCGCCGGTCTTGTCACCAATGCCCTGGCTATCGCAGTTCTCTGTTTCTGTCCACCAGACAAAGCAGACGGCATCGCATCTTTCTTATCCTGCAGTCCGATTTTTTTGAGAATATCTTCCACTTCCCGCGGCTTTACCTTGCGATTATCAAGTCCCAGCGGAAGAACGATATTCTCCCACACATTCAGCGATGGAATCAGATTAAAATCCTGAAAGATAAATCCTATCTTCTTTCTTCGAAACTGTGCCAGTTTATCATCTTTTCGAGAATAGATATCGGTTCCATCAATCCATACTTTGCCGGAATCCGGTCTGTCAAGCCCTCCAATCAGATGCAGAAGTGTAGATTTTCCGAAGCCGGAACGTCCTACGATAGCTGTAAACTTGCCTCTCTCTATCTGTAAACTTGTATGATCCACGGCTCTCACCTGATTCTCGCCTTCTCCATAATACTTTACTAGATCTTCTACTTTTAAAATACTACTCATATCTTCAAGTCCCCTTTCCATTTCATACCCCTACTATAACATTCCTGCATTACAAAACCCTTACAACAACCATAACAGTTTTGTAAGGGTTCCGACTATTCTCCTATTATGAGCGGCAGTGTCACTTTAAATATCATACCTTTCTCAGCCTTTCTTTTGGCTGCTATTGTCCCCCCCTGTTCTTCTATGATCTTTCTGGCAAGATACAGACCGACACCCGCTCCGTCTTTTACCTGTTCCTTTGCTTTCCTTCCCCGGTAAATCTCTGATAGATCTTATGCAGTTCCTCCGCAGGAATGCCCATTCCTTCATCTTCTACTTCAATAAGCACATTGCTTGCTAGCTCCTGCGTCCTCACTGTAATCGTTGTATGTTCCGGTGAATATTTGACTGCATTCTCAAGGATATTCGTTAATGCTTCTACCGTCCATTTTGAATCATGGTTCACAACTATATCATCATCCATCTCCACCTGAATGGAAATATCTTTTCCTCTTGCCTTCATATAAATCTGACTGACAGCCTCTGTTAGCGTTTTCTTCAGGCTTTCATGAAGCGAATGTATCTGGATCATATGTGTTTCCAGCCTTGAAAGATTTACCAGTTCATTCAAGAGCTGTTCCAGTTTGGTAAGTTCCTGTGATTCCTGCTCCAGAAACTCCCTCTGTTCTTCTCCTGTAACCCGATTTTCTGCCACCAGCTCATGACTCATCCGGAGTGATGCAAGCGGAGTCTTCAACTGATGGGAAATATCTGTAATCAGACTCTTCGTACCATTTTCTTCCTGCTCCAGACGTTCCTTCAAATCTTCGAAATATTGCCCCAGCTCCTTTACAGATTCCCACACCTTTAACCATTGTTCCGATTCTGATGTTTCTTCAGGATATGTTTGGAATTTTCCTTTTCTGAATTCCTGCAGACATTCATATAATTTGCTGTAATTGTTTCCTCATCACCGTATCTGCTCCAAGTTTTTTTCTTCGGTCCAGGTACAAGAACAGGCTACATACTATGACTCCCACTAGTATCAATTCCCCAGATAATCCTTATAACCACATCTGAAGATCCACTCCCTGAGTGATAACCATAAGTTTCTTCCAGCATCTGTACGACTCTTTCTATCTTCTGATCGTCCCGGTCTCTTATAAAATCTACTGTTCCTGACTTTTCCCCAGATTGCAACTATTTCCCCTTCCAGTTCAGGATGTTCTGCAAGGAGCAGTGCTATCTGCGTTGCTTTCGCATTTTCCTCATACTTTGTTATCGAATACATTCCTACTGTAAAAAATACTGCAAAGATTACATATACGATAAAATACCGTTTTAATTTTTGTTTACCTTTCCGGTCCATATATATCCCAGTCCTCTCACATTCGCTATCTCTTCTGTTCCAAGTTTATTCTTCAGTCTGCTTATATTGACAGTAACCGTATTATCATCGACAAATTGACCGTCTATATCCCATACATGCTCCAGGATACTTTCTTTTGAAACAATCTGTCCTGCATTCTCCCAGAGATACAGCAACAGAGAGAATTCTTTCTTACTTAAAGTAACTGGTTCATCCCCTTTATACACCTGCATCGTTTTCATATGCACCGTAATCTCTCCGGAAGACATAATCTGTGCCTGTACCTTAGAAAGCCGTCTCATCAATGCGTTCACCTTCGACACCAAAGCCATCAGTGAAAATGGTTTGGTAATATAATCATCTGCCCCTGTATCATAACCATTTACAATATCTATTTCCTGATCCAAAGCCGTAAGATAGATAAGATATGTATCTCCACCTGCACGTACCATCCTTCCAAAATCCAGTCCTGTACCATCCGGCAATGTAATATCGCTGATAACAAGAGCATAATCTCCTTTTTGAAATGCTTCTTTTGCTTCCTTTATTGTATAAACCTGACGAACCTCATACCCTTCCCGTG